>WBZR01002214.1_pt1 | contig 20808 bp, 9 predicted proteins | sample 5204231 | NCBI WGS metagenome assembly WBZR01 (sample SAMN12412403, study PRJNA552823) | activated sludge metagenome | isolation source: activated sludge from anammox sidestream of wastewater treatment plant... | place: USA: Virginia | collected 2017-08 | reverse complement strand
TGCGACAACAACGTAAGCGTTACTTATGCTGATTCTCAGGTTTCAGGTGATTGCGCTTCCGGTAAGTCATTCGTAAGAACATTTACGGCTACTGATAATTGTGGCAATGCCGCTACTGCTACTCAGATCATTACAATCAAGGATTCTGAAGCGCCGGTATTCGCTCTTTGCCCTACTAACATTACCGTAGAATGTGATGCAGTGCCTGCTCCGGCTACTGTAACAGCTACTGATAATTGCGATAGCAACGTAAGCGTTTCTTTCGCTGAAAATAAAGCAGCAGGTTCTTGTGCTGACAGTTATACACTCACCAGAACATGGACGGCTACGGATGACTGTGGTAATACTGCTCAGTGTGTTCAGATCATCACTGTTCACGACACAAAAGCGCCGGTATTCACTTCAGTGCCTGCTCATCTCACTATAGAATGTGATGGCATCGCTCCTGTGGTATTGGCTACTGCTACTGACAACTGCGACAACAACGTAAGCGTTACTTATGCTGATTCTCAGGTTTCAGGTGATTGCGCTTCCGGTAAGTCATTCGTAAGAACATTTACGGCTACTGATAATTGTGGCAATGCCGCTACTGCTACTCAGAAAATTACAGTTATCGACAATACTCCTCCTGTGTTTACTCAGGTTCCACCTTCAGTGACAATTGAATGTGACGAAGCAGTTCCTGGATTTGGTTCAAGTATAATCGTTACTGACAACTGTGACCAGGATGTTGACCTAAGTCATACAGACATTACAACACCGGGTAACTGTCCTCAGTCATATACACTTACCAGAACATGGTTAGCTACGGATGATTGCGGCAATACAGCAACCGCAGTTCAAACAATAGAAGTACAAGACACTAAAGCACCTGTAATAATCATCAATAAGCCTGGAATTACGAATGGTGACACACTTGTGCTTAACTGTGATGACTTCATCCCGACAATCAGTAAAGCTAACATTATTGCAAAAGATAATTGTTCACCTAAGGTAAGCATCGAATTTGTAAAATGTATTTACCAAGGTGATTGTACTACTGATGGGTACTTTGAACTCTACACATATTATATAAAAGCTACTGATGCTTGCGGCAATTCATCAATCTTCGAATTTGCTGTCAAAGTGACAGACAACACAGCTCCGGTCATTACTGGTGTGCCTGCTGATGTAACAGTCGGATGCGGTGCTCAGGTTCCGGATCTGCCGGTTGTAAATGCAACTGATGATTGTAGTCAGGTTGTTTCACTGACATACCATGAGACTACTACTGCAGGTGGTAATTGTGCAGGAAGTTATGTTATAGTAAGAACCTGGACTGCTGCTGATGAATGTGGTAATGTGGCTCAGGCTAGCCAAAAAATAACTGTTACTGACAATCAGCCTCCGGTATTTACTCAGGTACCTGCTGACCAGACCATTAGTTGCGAAGAACAGATTCCTGCTGCAGGAAATGTAACGGTTTCTGACGATTGCAATCCGAACATTACCGTTGATTTCAACGAAAATGTTGTTTCTGGTGCTTGTCCTCAGGCTTATACCATAATTAGGACCTGGACTGCTACAGATGAATGTGGTAATGTGGCTCAGGCTAGCCAGAAAATAACTGTTACTGATTTGAAAGCACCGAAATTCACAAAAATACCTAACTCAGTAACGATTGAATGTGATGAAACATTACCGGGTTTGAGTGGTGATGTCGTGGCGACAGATAATTGCGATCAGCATGTTGATCTTACATACACAGATACAACTGTACCGGGCAACTGTCCACAGGCATACACATTGATTAGAACATGGGTAGCTACGGATGATTGTGGAAACACAGCAACTGCCTCACAGACCATATATGTAAAAGATACAAAGGCTCCGAATATTGCATTCAACCCGGAAAATCCACTGTTCACTAACTTTAGTGAAAGTGATACGGTTAAAGTTAAATGTGATTCATTCAACGGATTTGGACCAGATGATTTCATTCTAAGTGACAACTGTGATCAAAACCCGGTATTTGATATGGTTGACATATTTATCATCAATGAACCATGTCACAAGCTGTTGAAGTGTATTGCCTCCGCAACTGATGCATGTGGTAATATCAAAGAATTGGTATTCTATGTTGAAGTATCGGATAACAAAGGGCCTGTATTCAACAATTGTCCGGCTGATGCTGTGGTAGAATGTGATGCAACAATTCCTTCACCATCAATTGTAACGGCTACAGACGATTGTACAACTGATCCGGAGGTAAGCTTTGCAGAAACAGTTTTAGCTGGCAATTGCGCTCATGAAAAAACAATCATTAGAACCTGGATTGCTAAGGATGCTTGTGGAAATACTACCGTGTGCACGCAGAAAATTGAGGTAAAAGATACAAAGGCACCTGAAATAGCAATAAATCTGCCAGGATTTACGAATGGCGATACCATAACAATTGGTTGCGGTGACTACATCCCTGGATTCACAAAACAAAATGTAACAGTAACGGACAATTGCTCAACTGACATTGATGTACAGTTCTGCGAATGTACTTACCAAAGTGATTGCGAAACTGCAGGCTTCTATGAGCTGATTACTTACTACGTAAAGGCAACTGACGAATGCGGCAATCAATCAATATTCGAGTTTAGCGTTAAGGTTACCGACAATGTTCCACCACTCATCAGCGGTGTACCTGCCGATATTACTGTGGCTTGTGAAAATGACATTCCGGCTCTGCCTAATGTTACTGTTCATGATGAATGCAGCGACCAGGTATCACTCACTTATGGTGAAACTGCACATGGCGCCGGCAATTGTACAGGTAGTTACATAATCAGAACATGGACAGCAGTTGATGACTGTGGCAATGTGGCTCAGGTTTCACAGACAATAACCATCCATGACAATGTTGCTCCTGTCATCTCAGGTGTTCCTGCTGATGTAACGGTTGACCTTGACAAAGGACAGATTATTCCGGGCTTGCCTAATGTAAACGCAACAGATAACTGCGACAATAACATACAGCTTGTATTCAGCGAAACCACTGATACAGTATTGTGCAACGTAACCATCACAAGAATCTGGACAGCAACCGACAAGTGTGGAAACTCTGTACAGGCGATACAGAAGATTACTGCGCTTAAGAATTGCAACGGTTGCATTCTTCCTATCATCACTCAGGTGAAGGTAACTGATGCCAGCTGTGGCCAGAACAATGGTAAAGTTGAGATTTTGGTATCAAATGGTGCTGACAACTATGAGTATCTGTGGTTCCCTAATGCGGGTATTACTTCAGGTGCAGGTAACATCAAGACCAATCTGCCTGCAGGAAAGTATTCAGTCATTGTTTACTATCCTGGTTACAACGACTGTACGAAGAAGGTATTCTTTACCATAGAAGATAACAAAGCTGATCTTATATCTGAGGACAACTTACTTGTGGCCAATGCAGACTGCGATAAGCCTGTTGATGTGTGCTTGGGTATTAGTCCGGTTGATGCGGTTGATTATGACATCTATGATAACGGAGTTAAATATGCGGGCAATCTGACTGGTTGCGATTTTGACACAGTGATGTCATACACTTATGCGACAATCCCAGGTCAAGGTAAAACCGGCCCATACGTTCTTGAATCATGGAAAGTGAACAACAATACATTCAACGGCACATTTGCTGACATGAATGCACTTGTGAATCTGATGAACAATCTTGATCCGCAAGCTAACTGGACACTTAACACCAAGACGCTCAGCATCTCTGGTGGCAAAAAAGGCACCAATTACGGCCAAATGAAGATTGTTCAAGGCAATGGTTCAGGAAAAGCTACACTTGATATCAATACACAACTTGTACCACTCGGTTCAGGCTTGAAACTTACATCCGGCAATCATCAGATCGTATTCGTAAGCCAGACCGGTTGCTCAGATACGGTAAATATCAAGGTATTCTGTCTGGATCCTGATGATATACACACAACTGTTCAGGTTTCTGAAACTAAGAAAGTATGTATCGACAATAGCCAGCTACAGGGCACACCGGTAAGCATTACCAATATTTGCTCTGATCTGGGAGGCGAATACAGTATTATCTACGCCTCAGCTAATGACTATTGTGTAAGCATTGCAGGCATTGAACCTGGACAGGAGAAAGCATGCATCGTGGTCTGTGACGACCTCGGTTACTGTGACACAACATACATTTACATCACAGTAGTAGAGTCTAACTTTAAGCCAAATGCTGTTGATGATTACAGATCAACCCTTGAAGGTAAGCCGATTATCATAAGCGTACTTGATAACGATACATACGGATCTGGTACGGTAAAAGTGAATCTAATCAGCAAACCGGACAATGCAACCGTGAGCATGTATGGTACTAAGTTGTTAACTGTTACACCACAGAAAGGTAACTGTGAACCACTTGAGTTCCAGTATGCCATTACAAATGAATTTGGAAGCGATACTGCTACAGTTTTCGTTAACATAAACTGCAACGACCTTGTGTTCAATAATGGTATTACTCCTAACCATGATGGACTGAACGACGTGTTCTTTATTGAAGGAATTGACAAATATCCTGACAATAAACTGACCGTGTTCAACAGATGGGGCAATCAGGTTTACTCAGCCGATAAATATAAAAACGACTGGGACGGAAGTTGGAACAGCAAAATGCTACCTGACGGAACATACTTCTATATCTTCGAAGATGGTATCGGAAATACTTACTCCGGTTACATACAGATTCTGAGATAAGAATAAAGATAAGGACTTAAACTTTTTGAGGCAGCGGCAGTTACGAAAGTGACTGCCGCCTTTTTTTTCAAAACCTTCGGAAATGAGCCAATACAAAATCCAAGCTAATAATCATAACTTGATTAAGTGAATCAGGTTATTACATCACTACAATATTCCCGGCAAATCAGTTGACCAGCCACCGTCATTTCTGAACCAGGTCAGCTGTCTTTTAGCATAACGTCTGGTATTTTGCTGAATGAGCTCAATCGCTTGATTCCGGGTAATTTTTCCGTCAAAATAATCAAACCACTCCTGATAACCTACTGTCTGCAGCGGTTTCGAGTGACGGTATGCATACAATTGGCGTGCTTCAGCCTCCAGACCTTGCTCTACCATTTGCAACACACGTAGATTGATTCTATCGTACAATAATTCTCTTTCTGGATTAATCAAGTATTTAATAGTTGCAAAGTTTCTGATTTTCCGGCTCTTCTTTCTGAACCCGGAATAAGTCTGCCCGGACTGTAAAATTACTTCTGCAGCTCTGAGCAATCGCCTCGGATTCTGTATATCTACCTCAGCAAAATATTGTGGATCCTTTTGTCTAACGAATTGTTGCAATCCTTCTATGCCTTCATTATCTAAAATAAGCTGGCATTTTTCCTTTACTTCACTTTCTATTTCAGGAAAGTCATCGAGTCCGTCTGTCACTGCTTTTATGAAGAGTCCAGAACCACCAGCCATAATCACTATGTCGTGCTTCTTGTACAAATCATCAAGCAGGTGGATTACTTCGCTCTCGTATGTTCCTACATCATACTCATCATGGATAGACAGATTGTTGATAAAAAAATGTGGCACACTATCCAGTTCCTGTTGAGATGGTTTGGCCGTACCGATTGACATTTCACGATAAAACTGCCGGCTGTCGGCAGAAATAACCACTGTGTTAAGCCGAATTGCCTCATTAACAGCCAGTGCCGTTTTGCCAGATGCAGTCGGTCCACCGATTATATACATATATTTATTACCAATCATCATACGAATCTACAAAATTGACCATATTTGTGTAAGAATTCATTAAAAACAATCAGCAAAATGTTGTACGCTGTGGTGCGTCCGGTTGCTAAAACCGGCTTCAAGGTTTTTTTTCGTCATATCCATATACAGGGGCTTGAGAATATTCCCCGTGAGGGGCCACTTTTACTTGCAGCTAACCACCCTACTGCATTTATTGAGCCTTGTGTCGCTGCTTGCTTCCAGCACCGTACTCTACATTTTATAGTGCGTGGTGATATTTTCAAAAATCCCTTTTACATTAAAATTCTCAAGGCACTTCACCTGATCCCTATTTTTAGATTCAAGGACGGCTATACAAATCTTAAGCAAAACCAAGAAACTTTCAGGTATGTAAACCAAGTGCTGCAAGAACGAAAAACCATTTTTATTCTTGCTGAAGGAAGAACCATTCAGGAAAAAAAACTTCGTCCTTTACAGAAAGGACCGGCAAGAATGGCATTTGGCGCTTATGACGCTTATGGTGTAAAAGACACAAAAATTATTCCCATCGGATTTAACTACGAACAGGCTAATGCCTGGCGAAAAGATGTGATGATACAATGTGGAACACCCATTTCAGTGGCTGACTTTATACCGGCATACCATGAAAACCCTTTGCAGGCCATCCAATCGCTGACGGATGAAATCGCCTCCGGGCTCGCCAAAAACCTTGTAATCATCCATGATGTACAGGACGAACAGGCATGTGATATCTTATTCGAAATTACTAAAAATGACCATTCTTCTCCGGTATTTCCCATTGTGATACGCAACAACGAAAGACTTATAACTGAGAAAAAAATAGCCGCGGCTTTCAACAATATTAGCGAACCCGAAAAAAGTAAACTTTCAACTATTGCTAACAATTACCGTCACCAACTTGAACAATACAAAATCGCTGATGCCAATGTAATAACTGGAAAATCCGCAGCCACGTTTCCTTCTATTTTGCTTTTGATTATTCTCCAGATACTCTTTTTGCCGGGTGCATTATACTATTTCATACCGGTGATGACAGCAAGAATGATGACTTCAAAGCGTGTATATGTAAAAGAATTTCAGGCACCTGTTTTGTTTGCTCTGTCTGCCTTTTTTGTACTTATATGGAGCATTTTTTCTCTTACTAGCGGTATCATGCTGTTCGGTGTCAGGAGTATCATCATGATCCTCATCTTGTTGCTGTTTGGATTTTTATCCATACCTGTCTATGAGGCATTGATGAGGAATTTGTCTCAACGAAGGTTCAACAGATTACAAGCAGAAACCCAACAAGAACTTTTCTCTAGCAGAAACACTATGCGGGAATGGATACAAAAAAACATCTGAAGTTATTCGCCTTCAGTATTTTCCTGCAAACCTGCATCTGCCAATAACTGACCGGGAATAGACTTGCTTGCCCTGGCTCCCAGTTTCTTGATACGCTCTACCCTGCCTATGATGGTGTCGCCCTTTTTCGAAGATTCTGTCAGTTTATTCATCGCATCCTTGTAAGCTCCCTGGCTTTCTCTGATTTTATCACCTATTTTGGTCATATCCTGTACAAAGCCTACAAATTTGTCATAAAGCATGCCACTTTCACGGGCGATTTTCTCTGCATTCATATTTTGTTGTTGCTGTCGCCAGATATGATACACTGTCCTCATTGTGGCCATCAAAGTAGTTGAAGTGACAAGAACAATATTCTGATCAAGAGCTTCCATAAATATCCGGCTGTCATACTGTACAACAACATTGAATGCAGGCTCTAACGGAATAAACAACAATACATATTCTGGATTTTGAAGCCCGGGAAGGCTTTGGTATGACTTTGTAGCAAGACCCTTTATGTGATTTCTGACATCCTGTATATGTTGCTTGAGAAACTTTTGTCTTTCATCATCAGCATCAGCATTAAAATATTTTTCATAAGCAACAAGACTCACTTTTGAATCGATGATTATGCATTTTTTGTCAGGAAGAAAAACAACGAAGTCCGGTCTTTTATCATTTCCCTCTTCATCCTTAATACTCATCTGTACCTTGTAATGGACATTTTTTTCCAGACCCGAATGCTGCAAAATGGTTTCGAGCTGAATTTCGCCCCAGTCTCCGAGTAATTTTTTATCTCCTTTGATAGCGACTGCAAGGTTATTAGCTTCTCTGCTCATCTGGTCGCTGTGGGTCTTTAATAATTCTATCTCCTTTTTCAGTTCCGATCGGCTCTTAAACTCCTCTGTGAACTGTTGATGAATCCTTGATTCAAACTGTTGTATGTTTTCTTTTAGAGGCTTGAGCAAGATTTCGATATTAGCTTTATTGGTTTCAGTAAAACGGCTTGATTTTTCTTCGAATATTTTTTGTGCCAGCAGTTCGAATTCCTTGCGGGTTGTTTCACGGATACCTTCAATTTCTCTCATTTTGTAATCAATCATTTCATCTTGGCTACGCAGTTGCTCTTCTTTGAGTGTAATATCTATCCTCAATGCATTCAATGATTGGTCAAGTGCGCTGATCACAGATTCTTTCTCGGTTAAAGAATGGCTTAATTGATTGTACTGATCTTTAGGTACAAATCCACTTTGTATTTTTGTAGTCCAATTTTTATCCAGCAATAATTTAAAGATTACCAGGGTAGAAATAAATACAACGCCTAGTAGAATAAGCAAATAATGGTTATCCATACATTTTTACATTAAAAAATAAATCTGACCCGAGCAATAACCCTATATGTATTACCAGCGGATGAGAGCCGACCCCCATGTAAATCCACTGCCAAATGCAGCCAGACAAACCAAGTCACCTTCCTTTATCTTGCCAGCTTCCCATGCCTCAGACAATGCAATAGGTATAGAGGCCGCTGTGGTATTACCATACTTCTGAATGTTGTTCCATACCTGGTCATCTCTAAGGCCAAGTACCCTCTGTACGAATTGACTGATACGCAAATTGGCCTGATGCGGAATGAGCATATTGATGTCTTCTTTTTTCAAACCTACAGACTCTAGGGCTTCATTGATTACTTCGGGAAATTTTTGTACTGCCATTTTAAATACAAATTGTCCATCCATGAATGGATAGGTCAAATGATCATCAATCATCTTTTGGGTAATGAACAAACCACCGTATTCATCATCCGGAAATCCGAATTTTTCCTTATCCTCATCATGATAACCACCATGGCAACCCGGGCTTATAAAAGACAGCATTTCAGCATGTGTGCCGTCTGCATGGAGTTTTGTGGTAAGCACACCAGACCCTTCTCTGTCGGATGCCTGCAAAACTGCTACACCTGCACCGTCTCCAAAAATAACGGTGACATTACGGCCGCGTGTCGAAAAATCAAGCCCCATGCTGTGCATTTCAGATCCTACAACAAGGATATTTTTATACATACCTGTACGGATAAACTGGTCAGCTACTGACAAGGCATAAATAAAACCAGAACATTGATTGCGAATATCTAGTGCACCACATGTATTACCCGATATGCCGAGTGCCCTTTGGAGCAATACACCACAACCCGGAAAGTAATAATCTGGACTAAGCGTGCCAAAAATGATAAAATCAAGCTCGTTTTTGTCAATACCAGCTCTTTCGATGGCTATTTTTGCAGCTTCAACGGCCATTGTTGTGGTTGTTTCTTTATGTCGGAGTCCATAGCGTCTTTCTTTTATACCCGTGCGTTCTTGCACCCACTCATCGGTTGTATCCATGTATCTGGATAGATCGTTGTTGGTCACTACTTGTTGTGGGACATAATGGCCTATGCCGGCAATTTTTGAAGAATACATATCAGTTGCTTTTAAAATTCTCCAAAAATAACACAAAAAAAATGGCTGTCAAAATCTGACAGCCATTTTACAAATAATTTATGTCTTATGCTATTGGAGGAATTCTCAACATCTGACCAGGATAGATAAGATCAGGATCTTTCAACATTGGCTTATTTGCTTCAAAAATAATAGGATACTTCATAGCATCACCATAATAATGCTTTGCAATTTTGCTCAGAGAGTCACCTTTCTGTACCTCATGAAACTGAGAATCTTCTTCAGGATTAGCTACTTCAAGTCTGTCATCAACAGATGCAACACCGTCAACATTACCGACTGTAAGAATAACCTTCTCCTTGTCAGCCTGGGTATCAACCTGCCCGTAAACAATGGCGGTATCACCTTGTAGGTCAACAGATAGATTTTCAACATGTAAGCCCATATTTACTACCTCGCTAACAAGAGCTGCTTCGCGTGTTTGCTTTCTAATTGCATCCACTTCTGCCTGCTGTTCAGGAGTAAGAACGTTAGTCGGTTTTGTTTCTTCTTCTTTGTGGCCAAAAAGCTTTGCACCGGCATTTTTTAAAAATGAAAATAGTCCCATAATTGTTTTGAAATTTAATGAAAAAATTAATTCGCACAAAGATAACAAATTTTACACAAAAATAAACGTTAACAATATCTTAAAAAGGTTGTTTGTCACAATTATAATACAATATTATAAACCGAAGTTTGTAAAACTTATACTTACATAAGATAAAGAACACATTGGCTTAATTATTGTCTTATTTTATAATGTCACATTTTTTTCATATTTTACAACAACAATCACATCCAAATGAAACATTTACTGGAGATATCTAATATTGTAAGCTGGAAAAAGGTAAAAAAAATTGAAATATTTGACGAAGCGTCTTTAAAAAATAAATCAAGTAAGTTAAACGAATTTTTCGAAGCTCTTATGGACGGCAAATTCAAAACAGACCGGGATGCAGCCGCCCTCCTCTACCAAAGCAGCCCAACAGACGATAAATATCGACAACTCAAATCACGTTTTAGAAAAAGACTGCTCAATACGCTGTTTTTTATAGATGTAAATCTGCCTTCCGCTTCCAATTATACCAGAGCTTATTTTTCTTGCAATAAAGACTGGACACTTGCCAAAATATTGCTCTCTTACGGTGCCGAACTCACAGCTCATGACATAGCAGGGCAGATATTGACCATTGCACTCAAATTCAAGTTCGCAGATATTATTGTCAACAGTGCCCGAATTCTAAGACAAAATGCCGCCCACAACCGTGATGAAAAGGAGTTTCAGTATTACAACCAAATCATCAATGAATACCAGGATATCATTTTAGCTGAAATGCGTTCTGAAGAAATTAACCAGTTTGTCAGACTTCGATACGAAAACACCTCAACCCATTCAGAAAGCAAGAATAACGAACTCGACGACCAATGCGACCAACTCATTTTATTATCAGAAAAATACGATTCGCCTGTCATCACATTTAATATGTTCTACGCTTGGTTGGTAAAATTTGAATATGAAAATGACTTCCACGCTGTCATAGAGATTTGTATTAAAATGGAGGAATACATCACGCACAATCCGCAATACGAACAGGACGATATGCTCCTGACCTTCCAGATTAAAAAACTGAACGCCTTTCTCAATCTCCGAGATTTTGAAAATGCCAAAAAAGATGTAGAAAAATTTGTAAAAGTATTTGAGGAGGGTTCCGCCCATTGGCATAAATACATGGACTTGTACTTTCTTACAGCTATGCATTCCGACAATTTCGCTAATGCACTGGCCATACATTCAAAAGTTACAAGTTCTCCAAAATTTAGAAAAGCTCATCGAATGCTTAAGGAAAAATGGAAAATCTATGAATATTACTTGTATTTCATGATTGAAAACACTCAAAACAACCTCCAGGGCATTTACAAACAAAAATCGACACAGTTATTCGAATCATTGATGGCTGACCCGCTTATCTTCGCCAAAGAATACCGCAGCTACACCGTACAATCGGTTATAGCAAAAACATTAGTAGCGTATTCAAATAAAAATTTTCTGATAAGTGCTGAGAATGTCGAACGACTCAAATCATACACCACACGCCCAACAAGACCTGAAGAAAACCTGCGTGTCAATTTATTCATCAAACTACTTGTACAGCTAGTGAAAAGCAATTTCAATACAAGATTCTTATCGGGTTACGAAAAACACCTCGATAACCTGGCTAATACCCCGATGAAGGAACATGGGCAAGATTTTGATCTTGAAATATATCCTTACGAAAAACTGTGGAAACTTCTTGTGTCTAAATTAAATTAATTATTTTGGCGCAAATATTCATCTGCAGATTTTGAAAAAGATTATCATTGCCATAGACGGCTACTCTTCTTGCGGAAAAAGTACACTGGCTCGCGAACTGGCAAGGGTACTGCATTATATATATATTGACACCGGAGCCATGTATCGTGCTGTTACGCTCTATTTCATCAACCATAACATCGATTTTAAAAATGAAGAAGAAGTGACGAATGCACTGAATAACATTTCAATAGATTTTCGAAAAATTAAGAGCGAAATTCATACATTCCTGAACAGTCAAGACGTAGAAACCAGTATCCGATCCATGCAAGTGAGTGAACTCGTAAGCGAAGTGTCGGCCATATCTTCAGTAAGGAGCTTTCTAGTCCAACAACAACAAGCCATGGGACAGCAAAAAGGTATCGTCATGGACGGTCGTGATATCGGTACTGTCGTGTTTCCATCGGCAGAGTTAAAAATTTTCCTTACTGCATCTCCTGAAATAAGAGCCACTCGACGAAAAAAAGAATACGAACAAAAAGGCATTGACATTAGCCTTGAAGAAGTGAAAAATAACCTTGCACACCGCGACCACATCGACTCTACCAGAGAAGACAGTCCGCTCAGACAGGCAGCAGACGCAATTTTACTAGATAATTCATACCTAACAAAGGAAGAACAACTAAAATTTGTACTAGATTTAATGTCTGAAAAAATCAATCTGCATTAATTTAACTTACTGAACAATTTACTGTAATTTTGCTTATTCATATTAAGTCTAAATAAAGATGAATCGAAATCTCGGTAACACGGTAAAACTTTCTGAGCTTCTGGCGGGCGAAATGGGCATCATTGATGAGCTTGTAGTGCATAATTTTACAACAAGATTATTAGCAATGGGTATCATTCCCGGCAAAAAAATTAAGTTGCTACGCCGACAACCTTGGCAAGGTTCATTGTATATTGATGTGGACAACCACTACATCGGACTACGGCTTCAGGAAGCAGAACTTATTCTCATCAAGAAATAATCGTATATTTTGGGCAACAGAAACATTGTACTAGCAGGTAATCCGAATTGTGGAAAGACTACAATCTTCAACCTACTCACCGGTTTAAATCAAAAAACAGGTAATTTCCCGGGCGTAACAGTTGACAAAAAACACGCTGATGTCAATCTTGAAAATTTGGGAAAGGTAAATATTATTGATCTACCTGGTTGTTATAATCTCTATCCTACCGCTTACGACGAAAAAGTCGTTTTCAAAATTCTCGCCAACCCGAACGATAATCTCTTCCCAGACCTAATAGTCTATATTGCGGATGCCACCCAACTCGAGCGGCATCTTCTGCTCTTTACCCAACTCAAAGATCTTGGTGTACCGATCATACTTGGGCTCAATATGCAGGATCTGGCAGAGGCACGCAAAATCAAAATTGATGCTAAAGGCCTTGAAAAATCCTTTGGCACACCGGTGGTCTGGCTCAATGGGCGTACAGGTCAAGGTCTTAACGAATTAAAGACCAAAATTTCTGAAATGTGTTCGTTAAACGAACATCCGACCAATAATTTTCAGACTTATGTGCCGGATGCTAAAACAAATGAATTATCAGAAAAAATCGTCAGCAAAACCGGTGCAAAAACTAAGTTTCAGGCACTTCTGACTGCACACCACGTTGAGGAGCTCCAATTCCTGAACGAAGAACAGAAGGAATATATAAAAGAACAAACATCAAAATTGGGATTTGACAGTCTGCATTCACAGATTGACGAAACCATGCAAAGATATCGCTGGATAGAACACAGCCTTGTGAAGCACCAAAGCCTGATAACTGCCGATGATAATAATAAAACCCACACACTTGACCGCATACTTACACACCGTGTTTGGGGGCCATTGATATTTATCTCTATCCTACTTTTGATTTTCCAGGCTGTATTCAGCTGGGCAGAGTGGCCGATGCAAATGTTCGAAACCGGCATACTTGCTCTAACACAACTTGTACAGAACCATTTGCCGGCAGGGTGGTTTACCGAGTTGCTGGTTGATGGCATATTGCCCGGCTTAGGTGGTGTATTGGTGTTTATACCGCAGATTGCTATCTTATTCTTGTTTACGAGTTTTCTGGAAGAACTTGGGTATATGGCGAGGGCTATTTACCTGTTCGACCGCCTTCTTTTAAAATTTGGACTGAATGGTCGTAGCATCATTTCATTAGTATCAGGTGCAGCTTGTGCCATTCCGGCTATTATGAGTGCACGTACCATCAACAACTGGAAAGAAAGGCTTATCACTATAATGGTCACTCCTCTTATCAGCTGTTCGGCTCGTTTACCGGTCTTTGCGGTGCTCATTAGTTTTATCATTACCGATAATACATTTTTCGGCCCCATTGGCATGCGAAGTTTGATTCTTTTTTTGCTCTACAGTCTGGGGTTACTTGCAGCACTGGTAGCAGCCATTGTGTTTAAAAAACTGCTAAAGACAAACGAAACCAGCTTCCTGATGATCGAGCTCCCGGAATACAAGGTACCTCACTGGAAAAGCATTTTGCTGGCCGTCAAGAGTAAGGTACAAAGCTTCATATCAGAGGCAGGAATGATTATTATGGTCATAAGTGTTGCACTTTGGTTTCTGGCATCATTTGGCCCTGGAAATGAGATAGAATCAGCTCAAAAACAAGCAACAGAATATGCTGCGAGTCAAAACATGACACCTGAAGAAACAGAAAACCTAAAAGCATCCGCCAAAATAGAAAATTCATACGCCGGCCATATCGGCAAATTCATTGAACCTGCTATTGTTCCGCTTGGATTTGACTGGAAAATAGGCATTGCACTCATTACATCTTTTGCAGCACGTGAGGTATTCATTGGCACCATGTCCACCATTTACAGTATAGGCTCTGGCGATGAAGACCCGGAAACGCTACAAAAAAGAATGTCTAAGGAAATAAATGCCAATACCGGTCAAAAGACCTTTACAATAGCTGCATCTATGAGCCTGCTAATCTTTTACCTCTTTGCCATGCAATGTATGAGCACCCTCGCTGTGGTACGAAAAGAAACAGGTACATGGAAATGGCCTCTCATACAGCTTATCTACATGAGCGCACTTGCTTATTTCGGCAGCTGGATTACTTATGTTCTCCTCAGTTGATTTTATAGCATTTTAAGCAAAGCGCTTCAACCATTCAAAATTGATCAAGGGCAATACAGACATCAGTACTTGCCTAATGAATAGTTTTCTACAACTTTGGTGCAATAACTAGAAAGTAAAAAAGATTGCCGTGGGTTCAGCTATCACCATAACCATCAGCTTCTTTTTTCCCACTAGGCTTCTTCATAATTTTCAGAGAGCTACATAACAAAAAAAGCACCAGATAATAATCTGATGCTTTTTGAAGTGATCTCGTCGGGATTCGAACCCGAGACCCTTTGATTAAAAGTCAAATGCTCTACCGGCTGAGCTACGAGATCATAGCCTTAATCGAAAGGCGATGCAAAATTACTTTCTTTTTTTTAATATCCAAGAATACTTGGACAATATTTTCAAAAAAAACTTAAAATTTTATCCACAAAAAAGCCGGTTTTCATCAAACCGGCTAATTATCAATCATTTATCATCTCGATATTTGAAGATAGCCATTATAGCTTTCACCTTCGCCATCTTTCAAAATATAATAATAGGTACCATCAGGAAGTAGTTTACCATTCCAACTTCCATCCCAATTATTGTTATAAGCTTTGGCAGAATATACCATGTTGCCCCAACGGTTATAAACCGACAATTCATTATTCGGATAATCTTCTATTCCATCAATGGTGAAATAATCATTCAATCCATCGTTATTAGGCGTCATACCATTGTAGATGATTAGTCCTTTACAGAGTACATTGACATGCACGGTACCCGTATCGCATCCATACTGGTTGCATATTTCATAATCAAATACCATTGGCTGGCAATCCTCCTTATCTGGTGTCACCACAACAACTTTATCTATGAATGAAGTCACTTTTCCGGTTGTAGGAGAAGAAATTACTTTCATGCTGAGCAAACCATCTGCGAATATATCATTTGCAAGCACTTGTACTGTTTTAGATTTACCTGCACTTGCAGTCAAATAATCATCTACGGCTATCGGCTTGAGGTTGGTTTCATACACGGTGATGTTGATATATGTGGTATCACAGAAGCCAAGGTCATCGCACACTACAATACATGCCTTCTCTATTCCTGGCTCTATTCCTGTGATATTTACACAATAACCTGTACTTGTAATATTCACCAGACTAAACTCGCCCGAAAGATTGCCACATACATTCGCAATACTTACCGGTGTGCCTTGCAACTGACTGTTGTCAACACATACCTGCTTCGTTTCAGTAACGAATACCTTTACATTCACAATATTTGGTGTAAGACAGAACACCTTGACATATACAGCATCCGAACAGTGGGTTGCTTTGTTGACAAGCACTATCTCATGTGCACCGGTGCTCAGGTTAAGGCTCGTACCATTAGGTATTAATTGTATGTTGATATCGAGTGTAGCTTTGCTGGAACCCACTTTCTTCGAAATCTTCATCTGGCCATAGACTTTTGCCTTACTTCCACCTGTAATACTCAATGTCGTGGTATTTAATGCCCAGTTACCTTGTGGGTCAAGTACATTCATCAAGGCTACCAACGCATTCAGGTTATCAAATTCGCCTGTAAGTACAAGGCCGTTTACAACCCACGAATCAAGCACATACGGACCGTTCTGACCCATACCTGGTATGGTAGCATAAGTATATGACATCACAGTGTCAAAATCGCAGCCGGCAATATTTCCGGTATAAATGACACCATTATCATATATATCATAATTTGGCACTTCTAATACATTCAGGCCTAAGCACACCGGCACAGGTTTGTTGCACTTGGCATTGGCAACGATTAATGTGTCTTCGGCAATAATATTACCACCTGTACCTTTAACTGTAATGTTAAGTGTAGTGATACAAGGATAAGATGAAGGATATTTTACCAATACTGTATAATTACCAGCCGGTAATCCTTCTCTTATGTTTCCAGCACCTATACTTACACCTGCATCCGGAATCCATTCATATTCAAAATTATTCGCTCCGTTACTGATTACTATTTCTACTCGTCCGTTGTCATCACCACAGTCGGCATCCTTCACCTTAATATTTGCAATAACAGGATCAATACAAGGGCAATCTTTCACCACCGTAATTACTTGGGTAGCTTGGGCTACATTACCACAGTCATCCGTGGCCGTCCAAGTCCTGAGGATGTGTCCACCGCAATGTGCCGTGTCAACTACTTCCTGATAAGTAACATCTACATCCAAATCGCAGTTATCACTTGCGGTCACTTTCGGTGCACCTGGTATTTGCTCTCCTTTACTTAGGTCAACAGTAATGTTCGCAGGTACGCCTGAGAGTATAGGCACTTTCTTATCCACCACTTTAATATAAATAGTATAAGCTGTAGCATTTCCACAATCGTCTGTACCTGTCCAGGTACACTCAAGCAATGTTACAAATCCGTCTTTCTGACAATCTCCTGCAAGTAAAGTTTCTGTAAAAATACTTGGTACGTCCGGATCACAATTATCAACAAAATTAACGGACTTCATATCCATCGTCAACTGTTCATCACAGCCCAGCACAAGCGTATCGCCAAAAGCAACGCCTACAAGCGGACCGGTAAGTATATACTCCGGTGCTTTGGTATCCTTTACTTCAATTTTCTGTACACATACAGCTGTATTGCCACAGTGGTCTTTGGCTGTCCAGGTTCTGATGATGGTCTTTTCGTTAGCACATTTGCCAGGCACTTCACTTTGGGTAAAATGAACCTCTGCATTCGGGTCACAGGCATCTGTAGCAGTCACTTTGCCCGATGGCGGAACCGGCTGGTCGCATTCTATCACAAGGTCAGAAGGGCAATTATCAAACACCGGTGGAAGATTGTCTGTCATTTCTACATAGAAAACAAGCTCACTTACATTACCACAGGCATCTGTAGCCGAGGCGATGCATTTCAACAACTTGTAGCATGGAGTATTCACTATAAAGATATCAACCATATCAAACACCGGATGCGGATCGCAGTTGTCGGTCAGGATAAAGTCATCCGGACCAAAACCCTTGAACACACCACATTCTACCTTGACGGTATCACCTTCATTAAAGCCGGCAAAAAGTGGGTTGGATGGGTCAAAATCAATAACCGGTGGTGTTGTGTCTTTTACCTTAATTTCTTGAATAGCTGTAACTGTATTGCCACAATCATCTGTAGCTGCAAATGTCCTGATAATGGTAAATTCATGTGCGCATTTGCCAGGCACAGTGATGTCTTTGAATGTGACTGCAACATCCTGGTCACAATCATCGACTGCTTTAACATCCTTACCCAAATCTGTAATCGGGTCACTGCATTCTACTGTAAGTGATGCCGGCAGACCTGCAAAATGCGGTGCTTTAGTATCCTGAACTGTAACTTTTTGTGTCTTTACGGCAGTGTTGCCACATGCATCTGTTGCTTGCCATGTTCTGATCTCGACATAGCTGCCTGCACATTGGCCCGGTGTATGTTGGACGGAATATTTCAACACTGGATTCGGGTCACAATTGTCTGTAGTATATACTTTGCCAGGATCCGGCAGGGCTTGGCCGCATTCAATGGTTACGTCCTGGCCTACACCTGTAATAACCGGTGCTTCATTATCCGTACGAGTGATAATCTGTTTGCAGGTTGCCGTATTTCCACAGTCATCTGTTGCTGTGTAAGTGCGCTCTACTATCTGGTCGCCTGCACATTTGCCGGCATGTACATTCTCAGTAAAACTAATCTTAACATCCTGGTCACAGTCATCCGTAGCTGTCAACTGACCTGCCGGTGGTATCTGAACACCACAATCAACAGTAATATCAGCCGGACAGTTGGTAATAACAGGAGGCGTATTGTCAACTACCTTTATATATATTGTGTATGAAGTCGAATTACCACAGTCATCTGTGCCGGTCCATGTGCATTCAAGGAAGGTAATGTACCCATCTTTCTGACAATCACCTGACTGGAGTGTTTCTGTAAAAATACTTGGAACATCTGGGTCGCAATTATCTGTAAACATGACTGATTTCATGTCCATGGTCAATACACCATTACAATCTATAATGAGCGTATCGCCATTAGGCACTCCGGTCAAATCTCCATTAAGGGTATATTCTGGTGCCTTTGTATCTTGTACTTCAATTTTATGGCTGCAGCTTGAGGTGTTGCCACATTCGTCCACGGCAGTCCAGGTTCTGATAATTGTCTTTTCCTGAGGACAATTGCCCGGTATTGAATTTTCTGTGAAATTCACCTTCGGGGCAGGGTCACATGCATCAGTAGCTGTTACATTGGCTGCAGGTGGAACAGGCTGATCACATTCAATCGTGATGTCAACAGGGCAATTGGCAAGTACCGGTGCCTGTGTATCTGTGATTTCAACATAGAAAACAAGCTGACTTACATTTCCACATGCATCTGTGGCTGAAGCAATACACTTCAATAGCTTGTAACATGGCGTATTTACAATAAAAATATCGACCATATCAAATACCGGATTAGGATCACAGTTATCTGTCAGAATGAAATCATCCGGGCCGAATCCGTTGAATGTGCCACACGCTACTTTTACTGTATCGCCTTCTGAGAAACCTGCAAAAAGCGGATTGGAAGGATCAAACTGAATGCCTGGTGCTGTGGTATCTTTTACTTTTATTTCCTGCACTGCAGTCACCGTATTTCCGCAATTATCGGTAGCAATGAAGGTTCTTATAATGGTATATTCTTGAGGACAATTACCGGGCACAGCAGCATCGATGTGTGAAATATCAACATCCGGGTCGCAATTGTCTTTTGCCGCTGCGCTCTGATCAGGGGCCGGTACCGGGTCACTGCATTCTACTGTAATACTTGCAGGTACATTGGTAAACACCGGTGCTTTTTCATCTACTACAAATATTTTCCAAGTTGCTTGTGCAGTATTGCCACAATCATCCGTAGCGGTAAAGACCCTTACAATTGTATAACTATTGGCACAAGAACCTGGAACATGTTTTTCATCAACACTAACGGTCGCATTTGTACTACAATCATCCGTTGCAGAAACATTTCCTGCCGGCACAATGGTAACATCACAACTGATGGTCAGGTCTGATGGAACATTTACTAAAGTCGGTGGTGTATCATCGATGATCTGTATGACTTGTGAGTCGGTAGCTACATTACCACATTCATCGACAGCAGTCCATGTTCTGGTAATGATCTTTTCTCCGGAGCATTTTCCGGGTGCTGTATTCTCAGCAAATGTGAGCTGTACCGTTTCAGAACATTCGTCATCGGCTGTTACAGTTGGCAATGATGGTAAGCCGGCAGCGCAACTTACTGTAACATCATCCGGAACTCCGCTGATGAGTGGAGGCGTATTGTCAATTACCTTCACGCTAAATTCGAAGATGCTCGAATTTCCACATTCATCGGTAGCTTTTACATAATAAGTAATCAGCTCGTAAAATCCTGTTGTTTCACAATCGCCCTGATATGTACATTCGCAAAATTCAACATCTATATCTGTAGAGCAATTATCTGTTACAACTACATTAGTCTTGTTAAATGCAGGTATTGGAGCGCCGCAATCTACCGTTATGGTATCACCATTCGTAAAGCCCGGAATGTTAATGCTAATGACCGGTGCTTTGGTATCTTGTACACTGATACTTTGGCTGCATTGGGCTGTGTTGCCACACGCATCTACAGCTGTCCAGGTACGGACGATGGTTTTTTCCTGCGGACAATTGCCCGGAAGGGTATTTTCTGTAAAATTAACTTTCGGATGAGGGTCGCATGCATCTGTTGCGGTTACGTTGGCTGCTGATGGCAC
>WBZR01000639.1_pt3 | contig 20817 bp, 18 predicted proteins | sample 5204231 | NCBI WGS metagenome assembly WBZR01 (sample SAMN12412403, study PRJNA552823) | activated sludge metagenome | isolation source: activated sludge from anammox sidestream of wastewater treatment plant... | place: USA: Virginia | collected 2017-08 | reverse complement strand
TCGTAGGTCTCGACGTGGCGCGCCTCGTCCATGACCTGCGTCGCCGCGTAGTACTTGGCGTCGATCCACGGCACCGCATCGACGATCTGCGCGGTCGCGAGGAGCGCGCCCTGCTCGCCGTGCAGGAACTGCGAGAGGCTCCACGAGAGCTGCTCGCGGCGGAACTTCCGGATCTCGCGCTCGCTGAGCCTGGACCAGAGGTGCGTCCCGAAGAGCGGGTTGTTCATGTCGGGGACGTTCTCGGCCTCGGGATCGACGTCGATCGACCAATCGAGCGCCGTCGCCTGGTCCCATTGGTTCTGCTTGGCCTTCTCGTAGAGGTTGCGAAGGCCGGCTTTGAAGGTGTCGTAGGACCACGTGTAACAGGTGTCGAAGGTGGTCGAGAGCCGTTCGGTGAAGTCCTCGACGGCGGCGAGGTCGGCCGTGGCGACGGCGGGCTCGGTCATGCGCGTTCTCCTTGCACCGTCGTGCCCTGCGTGAGCATGCGGTGAGTCATGGACGTGATCTCTTCGATGGAGACGTCCTGGCGGTCGATCCACCAGGAGGTGACTTGCGTGAGCATCCCGACGATCGCCTGGGCGGCGAACGCCGGGGGCAGGTCGCGGAACGCGCCGGCGGCGACGCCGGCGGCGAAATCCTGCTCGATGTCGGCGATGAAGATCTGATGGACCTCGCGGAGAAGCGCGTCGAAGTGCGCGCTGTGGCCGAAGAGGATCTTGAAGACGTCGCGGTTCTCGGCGGCGAAACGAAAGAAGGTCGCGCCGCCGACGCGGGCGCGCTCGACGGGGTCCTGGTGCTGGGCCCTGGCGACGTCCATCGCGTCCTTGGCGGCGAGCGCGGTCTCGCGCACGAGGTCGGCGAAGAGCGCGTCCTTGGTCGGGAAGTACAGATAGAAGGTGCCGGTCCCGACGTCCGCGGCGGCCGCGATGTCCGCGATCTTGGTGCCGTGGAGCCCCCGGGTCGCGAGCAGCCGCTTGGCCGCCGCGAGAAGCCGGCTCCGCGTTCGGGCGCGGCGCCGGTCCTGCCGGTTCAGGTCGTCGAGCTTGGTGACGATTGCCGTACGAAGAGGCATGGGTCCTGTGAATTTCTGTTCAGAACTGAATTGCCGTTCAGAACTAGGCGAGGAGCCCTGTAGTGTCAAGCACCTTCTCCAGCCCCTCTCCGCTCTGGACGCGCCGGATGGCGAGCGAGCTCTGGAGCGGGCCCGTAACGCCGCTCACCTATTCCCTCCTCGCGGAGCCGATGGCGGAGCACATGATACGCCGTCCTTTGCGAACCGCTGGGTTGCAGGCGCTGGCGGCGATGCCCGCTTTCCGCCACCACGCGAGCCACGTCTACGTGAACGCGGCGCTCGTCGCCGAGACGATCCGCCTGCTGCCGGCCGGGCTGCGTAGCGACGGGCTTCTCGGACTCCTTCCGGCGGTCGCGCGCTCGGGGCTCGGGGCGGGCGCGTCGTGGATCGGCGGCGGCCTGCGGGCGCTCGCCATCGCGGAACGCGCCTGGAGGAACGAGCCCGCCTGGGCGCCGTGGGAGCGCGCCGACGCCTTCGACCGCGAGTGTGTCGAGGTCCGGCGCGGATTCCGGAACCGGGAGGCGTTCGGCGCCGAACCCTCCCAGCGCGACCTCCGCGACGAACTCGTCCACGTCGCCGAGCGTCTCGGTCGCTTCCTCGACGTGGTGAGCTGGGGGATGGTCTTCGCCTACGTCTTTTTCCACCTTCTGCACGAGCTCGGCCGCCGCTGGGCTCCCGGCCGACCCGAGGACCTGGCCGCCCTAACGATAGGCGTCCCCGGCGTCGCCTCCCTGGAAGCGCACTACGACCTCCACACGCTGGCCCGCCTCTTTCGCGCCGAACCGCACGTCGGCGCCGCGGTCACCGCCCACGACTTGGAAACCGCCGCCGCGATCCTCCTCCGCGACGGCGGCAGCCCCTCCGGGCGCGCGTTTCGTCGTTTCCTCGACCGGCACGGGCATCGCCTGACCGGTCGCGACCTCTCGTGTCCGACCTGGGCCGAGTCGCCGGCAATGGTCGTCGAGCTCGCGCTCTCCGCCGGGACGGACGAGGCCCTCGACCGCGGCGCGCTGGTCGCGCGCCGCCTCGCGGCGACGGCGCGCGTCATGACCGCGTTCGGCGGCGGACCGATCGCCGCCCTCCGGCGCGCCGCGTTCGGCCGGCTCCTCGCCCACGCGCAACGCTACTACGCGCTCCGCGAGAACATGCGGTACCACGCCGACTTCTTCCTGGCGCGGCTCCGCCAGGTGGTGCTCGGGCTCGGAGCGCTCCTGGTCGCGCGCGGCCGGGTCGCGGCCGTCGACGACGTGTTCTGGCTCGACGTCGAGGATCTCGTGCAGGCGCTCGACGACCCGGCGCCACTCGCGGAGCGGATCGCGACGCGACGCGCCGGGGCGGCGCGCGACGCCGCGGCGCCCCCGCCCGAGACGCTCGACGTCGAGGCGCCGCCCGCTCGCGCGATCGCGGACGACGACCGAGTCCTCGTCGGCGAGGTCGGCGCACCCGGACGCTGTGTCGGTCCGGCCCGCGTCGTTCGCGACCCGCGCGACTTCGAACGCGTCGCCGTCGGCGACGTGCTCGTCGCCGTCTATACCGATCCGGGATGGACTTCGGTCCTCGAACGCGCCGCCGGCCTCGTGCTCGAAGCCGGCGGCGTCCTCTCGCACGGCGCGATCGTGGCCCGCGAGCTCGGCATCCCGGCGCTGGTCGGGGTGGCCGACGCCACGCGACGCCTCCGCGACGGCGAGCGCCTCGTCCTCGACGCGGGCGCGGGTACGGTCGCGCGGGAGGGGTGAGGGGCGGCGCGCCGGGACACGATTCCCGCGCGGCGCGCCGATGAGCCACTCCCGGGCTCAGCGCACCCGCACCGAGTATTCGAGGCCGTGGCCGAGCGGGATCGTCGTGGACTCGAAGCCGTTGGTCGGGTCCCGCACGAAAGCGACGTACGACGCGAGCTCCCTCGGGAAGGTGAAGATGTTGTCCGCAAAGACCGCCGTACCCCTCCGGAGCTTCGGCAGCAGGAGCCGCAGCATCGGCAGATAGAGATCCTTCCAGCCGTCGAGCAGCACGAGGTCGATCGGAGCCGGCAGATCGGCGAAGGTCCGCATGGCGTCGCCTTCGCGGACCTCGGCGACGTCGGCGAGTCCGGCCTCGGCGAGATGCGCGCGCGCGGCGGCGATCTTGTTCGGCTCGCGCTCGCTGCCGAAGAAGCGCCCGCCGTTCGCCCGCGCCGCCGCGCCCAGATAGAGGGCCGAAACGCCGAACGACGTGCCGAACTCGACGATCGTGCGCGCATCGACGAGGCGCGCGGTGAGGTAGAGGAGCTCGCCCTGTTCCGGCGAGATCGGGATGTAGGCGTCCTTCAGGTACGGGAGGATGCCGTCGAGCATCGAGCCGCCCGTGAGCAGCGACCAGAGCCCGGCCGGCGCCGCGCGCAGGAACACCCAGCGATCCCCCTTCGCGGCGGCGTGCAGGCGATCCAACGTCGCCGTCACCTTCGGATCCCTCAGCGCCTCGTGCATCGCGACCCTCCTTCGCGGCCGGCCGGCCGGATGCGGCGGCGACGCGCACGCCGCGGGCGTTGCGGTCGAGCCCTCACCAAGGCTCGACCGCCTCGGCGCGGCCGCTCGCGATCGCGCGGTAGCAGGCGTCGGCGATGGCGACGGCCTTGGCGCCGTCCGCGAGCGTGATGGCGGGAGCCCGGCGCTGCCCGAGGGCTTCCGCCATCTCCGCGAGCGCCGCCTCGACGGTCATCACCGCCGCGCCGACGCCAAGCTCGCGGCGCGTCGCGCCGACGAGGCGCGCCGCGATCCCGTGCACGTGATCGCCGACGAGCTGCCCTTCGCGACCCGCGATCTCGATCGCTCCGCCGCGACCGAGGGTGGCGCGCGACCCCGCGACCTGCGCCAACACGCCGCCCTCGAGCTCGATCGTCGCCGCGAAGTTGTCCTCGGTATCGCGAGTCGCGACGCGGCTTGCCGATGCGCTCACGCGCGTCGCTTCGCGGCCGGTCAGGAATCGCAGGGCGTCGAAGCCGTGGACGCCGGTGTGGAGGACGATGCCACCTCCCGACTCGGCGACGCGGTCGAGCCACCCGAGCTCCGAAGGCTCGAAGCGCTGAGTCAGCGCCACGGCATGGAGCGGGCCGATCGACGGCAGCGCCTCGCGCAGCGCGCGCACTACCGCGTTGAAGCGCAGCGTGTGCGCCACCATCGCGGTCACGCCGGCGCGGGCGACCTCTTCGGCGATAACGCGGCAGCCGGCGACCGTCGGCGCGAGCGGCTTCTCGACGAGCAGCGCCTTCCCGGCGCGGGCGGCGGCGGTCGCGAGCCGTACGTTCAGGGTCGGAGGAACGACGAGCACCACGACCTCGACGGCGGAGTCCGCGACGAGCGCTGCGGGATCGGCGTGAAAGCGGGCGCCGACGGCCGCCGCTTGCCGCTCCCCCGCCGCCCGGTCGCGCCGGCAGAGCGCCGTCACCCGCAGCTGCGGCACGTCCGCCACGTGCCGCAGGTAGCGCGCCCCGTGCTTGCCCGTCCCTATGATGCCGACGCCGATCGCCAACCACGCCTCCCGCGAGGCGGACCGCCGGCAAAAGGACCCGGCAACCGGCAGTTTCTTGCCGGCCTCGCGGACTCCACGTAGCGAAAACCCCTCGATTTGCCTACCGCTCGTCCATGGCATCGGTCATGCAGCTTCGCGACGCCTATGCCGGACGCACGCGAGAAGACCCAAGCCACCCTCCTGCGCAAGGCCCTCGTACGCGCCGGCGACTACGGCGCCTGGCGGGTGGCCCCCGAGCACAACGGAACGGAGATCTGGATCGTCGCCGAGCCGCCGAGCCGCCGCCGCTTCCGCAATCCGCGGGGGCAGGTCGCGGAGGGCCTCGTCTACCGGAGGCTCGACGGCCTGGTCGCACGCGCCGAGTACCTCGAGCTGACGCCCGAGTACTGCCTGGTCGACCTCGAGGCAGCGGGCCACGCGTAGGCGGCAAAGAACGTGACCACCGATACGGCGGGATCCCAGCCATGAGGTGACAGAAGTTTCACGGTCGAAACCACATTGCTCTGGCGCGTTTTCCCTCGCGAAACTCCTGTCCCATCAGGGCTAGGTCAACCGCGGAAGGTGACGATTATGCGGGGGAGGCGACGCTCGATGCCGGTGAGGGCGCCATCGTCTTTCAGGACACGGCCGTCCCGGGTGACCTCGTCGTGAACGGCGGCGTCGGCGGCGCATTCGCCCTCACGACCAGCGATCAGGACGACATCCTGGCGATCAGCCAGCCTGATCGGCGGAGCGGTCGCGGTCGCCGCCGGGGGCGGCACCAACGTCATCATGCCGTGAGCCGACGCGCTCGCAGCCGCGCCACCGCGATCCGTCGAACGACGCCGTCCGGGGGTGAGCGCGATCAGCTGGTGTAGGCCTGCTCGCTGTGCTGCGAGAGGTCGAGGCCCATGCTCTCGTCGTCGGCCATCGGACGGAGCGGCGTGATGGCGTTCACCACGACCAGGATCACGAGGTTGCCGACCCCGCAGAAGAGGTAGGTCGCGGCGACGGCGATGACCTGCTTCAGCACCAGCTCGGGGTGGCCGTAGAGGAGGCCGCCGTCGAGACCGAGGCTGAGCGTCGGCACCGCGGGGTTCACGACCTTGGTGGCGAAGACGCCGGTGAGGATGGCGCCGAGCGTTCCACCCACCATGTGCACGCCGACCACGTCGAGCGCGTCGTCGTATCCGAAGGCGGGCTTCAGGCTGACGGCGTAGTAGCAGGTCACGCCACCGGCGAGGCCGATGAGGATCGACGCTAGCGGCGTCACGAACCCCGCGCCGGGCGTGATGCAGACCAGACCGGCGACCGCGCCGGAAGCTGCCCCGAGCAGGGTGGGCTTCCCCGAGCGCACCCACTCGGCCGCCATCCAGCCGAGCGTCGCCGCGGCGGCCGCCGTGTTGGTGTTGAGGAAGGCGGTCGCCGCGAGCTCGCCCGACGCGACCGCGCTGCCCGCGTTGAAGCCGAACCAGCCGACCCAGAGCAGCGAGGCGCCGAGCGCCGAGAAGACGAGATTGTGGGGCGGCATCGGCTGCTGCGGATAGCCCATACGCTTGCCAAGGTAGAGTGCGGTCACGAGCGCCGAGATGCCGCTCGAGATGTGGACGACGGTGCCGCCCGCGAAGTCGAGCGCGCCGACCCGCGCGCCGATCCAGCCGCCGCCCCACACCCAGTGGGCGATCGGACTGTAGATGAGCGTCGACCAGAGCAGCATGTAGAGCGCGAAGGCCGGGAAGCTGATGCGCTCGGCGAAGGTGCCCGAGATCAGCGCGGGCGTGATGACGGCGAAGGTCGCCTGGTAGACCACGAACAGGATGTGCGGGATCGTCGGCGCTAGCGCCTGCGCCGTCCCGAGCACGCCGTTCAGTCCGACGTAGTCGAGACCGCCGATGAATCCGCCCTTGTCCGGACCGAACGCGAGCGAGTAGCCGTAGAGCACCCAGGTGACACTGACCAGCGCCGCGCAGAAGAAGCTGTGCATGACGGTCGACAACACGTTCTTCGACCGTACGAGTCCGCCGTAGAAGAGGAAGAGGCCCGGGATCGTCATCATCAACACGAGCGCCGAGCTGGTGAGCATCCAGGCCGTATCGCCGGTGTCGAACGCGGGAGGGGCACCGGCCGCCGCCCCCGCGGCTTCCTCGGCGCCAGCAACGCTCGCGATGGCGAGCACGGCGGCCGTGACGGCGTACGCGAAACGCCACCGGACCCGCGGCATCGAACGCGCTCCTTCCGCTCGGTCACCGGGGATTCCCTGCTTCGTGCTCTCGACCATCGTGTCTCCCTGCTCGCGCTTGCGCGCATGACGTGGGGGGCCAGGACTCCTGGGCGATCGGAAACCAACGCCGCCGATGGAGAGCAACCGATGTGCCTGCTCACCATCGACGTTCCTGGACCGCGGAACCTCGCCGCCGAGCCGCGACGCGCCGTCGTCAATTCGATGGTTTAGGACGGAACCCTGGGGGATCGGCGCACGCGGCGGTCGCGAGGGGCGGCGGTGGCGGCGCCGGACCTCCGGCCCGCTGCCTAGAAAATGGACGACCGCTGCCCATCGCGCGGGCAGGTCGGCTCGGCGACGGCATCCCGCGGGGGCGCGACGGGACCGCCCGACGGCGCGCGCGCAAGCCCTCCGCCGCCCCTCAGCGGGCCGCGGGAAAACCGGGCGGAGTGACTTCCTTGAGGCCGCTCGGAGGGTGAAGCTCGTCGGCGGCCATCGACTCGGTCGTGATGCTGTCGATCACGAAGCGGTCGGTCACCACCCCGTCCCGCAGCTCCTGGCGCTCGAGCGGGAGGCCTTCGTAGCCGCGCTCCGCGGCTCCGCCGGCCGCGCTCCCCGGGCCGGGCACGCCCGCCATCCGCTCGGACAGGTCGAGGAACCCTTCGAAGACGGCGACGTCGTCGGGCGGGATGTTCAGGGCGTCGGCCTCCGCGGTGCAGACCTCGACCTTCCTGCCGTCGCCGGAGGCGCGGTAGCGCGCGCACGGCCAGGCGCCGATCCTGTCGTCGCTGACCTTGAGGAAGTCGAGGGGTTTCCGCGGGCTCGCCGATCGGCTGCCGCCCTGCTCCTTCATCATCTTCTCGACCATCGCCCGCCGTTCCGGGGGCAGCTCCTTGAGCTTCGCCTCCATCGTCTTCTGCGCCTGGTCGAGCTGCGCGCTGATCTGCTTGGCCCGCGCCTCGTCGACGGCGAAGGAGGTCTTCTTCTCCATGTCCACGATGTAGGCGGTGCGTTTGGCGTGATCGTAGTAGATGAACTGCCCCGGCTGGCTCGCGATCCGTCCGCGACCGTCCTGGATGCGGAACTCGACGGTGCGGCCCTTGGGCGTCTTCGCGCCGGTATACGTGCCGACGATGACGACGCCGGCCGACGCGGAGTCGGCGACGACGGTCAGGACGAGCAGCTGCAACGCGAGACGTCTCGACATGGGGTCTCCTCCTCAACGGGACTCGCGCGAAACACTCGCAATCCGCATCGCCGATGACAAGGGGGGCGCGAGCCACAGGAGCCCCATGCCGCAGACGACGCACCCCGCCGCGGCCGCGAACGCGCGCGGGTAGCCAAAGCGCTCGATGACGCCCCCGAAGACGAAGGCGCTGATCGCGACCCCGACGCTGAACGATCCGGAGAAGAGCGTCTGTACCCGCCCGAGATTCCCGGCGTGGCTGAGATCCACCATGAGGGCGTTCGCGGTCGGGTAGACCATGCCCTGTCCGGCGCCGAAGGCGACGCCGACCGCCACGAGCGCCGGCACGCTCCCGACCAGGCCGAGGACCGCGATCGCCGCGGCGAGCACCGCCATGGCGGGAAGGAGCACCGGCCGGCGCCCGACACGGTCCGAGAGGCCGCCGAGGACGACGCGGACCGCGATCGCGGCGAGGGAATACGAGAGGAAGAAAGGCGCGACGCGCTCGAGGCCGACGACGTGCACGAAGGTCGGAACGAAGGTCAGTACCGTGCCGAAGCCCATCCCGCACGCCGTCATCGTCGCCGCCGTGAGCCAGAGCACGGGCTCGCGGCGGAGCGCGCCCGCGCCCGCCGGCACGCGACGGGCCGGGTCGTGCGTTCGCGCCGCGCGCACCATCGCGCTCAAGCCCGCCGAGCCGAGCCCGAGCGTTCCCGCGAACGCGAACAGCGCCGCGAAGCCGAGTCGGCGCGCGATCACCTCGCCGACCGCCGGCGCGATCGCGTGCGTGAGCAGCGTCGAGATGCCGAAGAGCCCGAGCGCGCGGCCGCGGATCGCGAGGGGCGCGAGCTCGGCGGCGAGCGTCGACGCCGTCACGAAGGCCGCCGTGAAGGCCATGCCCTGCACGACCCGCAACACGTAGAGCACCGGGCTCGCGCCCGGCACCAGGAGGTACGCGTAGGACGCGGCCGCCATGACGACCCCGCCCGCGATCACGAAACGGCGCCGATCGACGCGGTCGAGCAGGACGCCGAGGAACGGCAGGAGGACGATGCCGGCGAAGCCCGCCGTCCCCATGACGTAGCCGATCGTCTCGGCGCTCGCGCCGACGTCGTGCAGATGCACGGGCAGCAGGAAGAACGAGGCGAAGTTCAGGAAGAAGACGAAATTCGCGGCGGTGACGAGGTAGAAGTCGCGCGGCAGGCGCTCGGTGGACGACATCGTGATCCGGCTCGCGGCGCCGGGACCGAACGGACGACCCGCGCCGGGAGCGCGCCCTTAGATCGCATCCCGCGAACGCACGCAACGCGCGCCGGCGATTGCCGGCGCGCGGCGCGCACGGCATACAGCCCGGATGGCGCGGCGACCGACGGCGACGGCGCATACGCGGGCGAGGGCGGCGGCGCGCGCCGCGGCGGGCCGCCCGCGGGAACCGGCCGTCCGGGACGCACCTCCGCGCCGGCGACGCGCGCTCCGGAACGACGAGATCGGGATCGTCATGGACGTGCTGCGCCGCGAAGCGCCGGGCTGGAGCGCCCCGGCCGTCACCCTCGTCGCCGAGACGACCGGCGATCCCTTCCGCGTGCTGATCTCGACGATCCTGAGCCTCCGCACGCAAGACGAGACGACGGCCGCCGCGTCCCGCCGGCTGTTCGCGCGCGCCGCCGACCCCGCGGCGATGCTGACGCTGTCGGCGGTGACCATCGCGAAGCTCATCTATCCGGTCGGCTTCTACCGCACGAAAGCGCGCGCCATCCGCGACGTGTGCCGCGCGCTCCTCGAGCGGTTCGGCGGCGCGGTGCCGAACGACCTCGACGCGCTCCTCACGTTGAACGGGGTCGGTCGCAAGACCGCGAACCTCGTGCTGACGCTCGGCTTCCGGTCGCAGGCGATCTGCGTCGACACCCACGTGCACCGCATCACGAACCGCTGGGGCTACGTCCGCACCACGGCCCCGAACGACACCGAGCAGGCGCTCCGCCGCATCCTGCCGGCCGAGTACTGGATCGAAATCAACGACCTCCTGGTCGCGTTCGGACAGCGGCTCTGCCGACCGATCTCCCCGCACTGCTCGCGCTGTCCGATCATCGCCTACTGTCCGCGCCGCGGCGTCGAGAAGCATCGATGACGGGCGGCGCCCGCTGAGGCCGCCATGGGGCTCGACCGTATCCGCATCGTGCTCGTCCGTCCGCGCGAGGCGCAGAACGTCGGCGCGGTCGCGCGCGCCATGAAGAACATGGGCCTCGCCCGGCTCGTGCTCGTCGACGCGCCCGCCTTCGACGAGCCGCGGGCCGCGACCCTCGCCGTGCACGCCGAGGACGTGCTCGCGGCGCGATGTCACGTCCCGTCGCTCGCGACGGCGCTCGCCGGCTGCGGGCTCGTCGTCGGTACGAGCGGCCGCGCGACCGCGGCGCGCGACGCCGCGACGACGCCGCGCGCGCTCGCGCCGGTCCTGCTCGCCGCCGCCGCCGCCAACGACGTGGCGCTCGTGTTCGGCCCCGAGGACCACGGGCTCGCCCTCGAGGAGCTGAAGCTCTGCCAGCACGTGCTCGCGATCCCGACCTCGGATGCCTATCCGTCGCTGAACCTCGCGCAGGCGGTCGGGCTGTGCGCCTACGAGCTCTGGACGGCCGCGGCGCCGCCCGCGGCGGCGCGCGAACTCGCGCCGCACGAACGGCTCGAGTTCCTCTGGTCGAAGCTCGAGTCGGGCCTCGCGGCGGTGAGCTTCCTCCACGGCGAGGAGGCGCCGGCCGTCATGCGGCGCCTGCGGACGATGCTCGGGCGCGCGGCGCTCGACGACGACGAGGTGCAGATGCTGCTCGGGGTCGCGCGGCAGATGACGTGGGCGGGAACGCGCGCCCGACGCCCCGTACGGAATTGACCGGCCTCCGGGCCTTCACTATCGTCGATCCGGTCGCGCGACGATTCATGCCGGAACTCACGCCTACCGGTGCCGTCGATGTGGTCGAACGGCAGGTTCGCCGCGTGCGCCGGCGCAAGAACCTCTACGAGCTGCAGCGCGCGCTCTACCTGTCGATCGCGGGCGCGGGCGGCGCCGCCGTCGTGCTGCTGCCGGTGGCGTTGTTCGCGCGCGCCGACGTGTTCGCCGTCGCCGGATGGACGACGCTCGTGGCGGCGCTCGCGGCGGGCGGACGGCTCGCGGGGACGACGAGGCGCCGCTGGCTCTCGCGCCCCGATGCGATCGCCTGGGTCGAGCGCGCGGGCGGCCTCGCCGGCCGCGTGCGCACGCTCCTCGAGCTCGGCGCGGAGCCCGGGCTCGCGGCGGGCTTCTTCCACCCGCTCCTGGTCTCGGAGGTCGGCGCCACGTTGCCGGCCTGGACGCCGCGCCGGCTCCTGCCGCGACGCGCGCCGCGAGGCGCCCTCGCGGCCGCGGTCGCCGCGCTGCTCGCGCTCGCGGCGGCGGTGCGCCTGGCGGCGCTCGCGCCGCCCGCGGCGCCGGCCGGCCGCGGCGCGGGGGCCGGCATGGCCGAGGCCGACGCCGCACGCGCCCCCGAGGCGACGGTCGACGACCGCGTGATCGCGGCGCCGGAAGCGACGACGCGCGGCGCCGGCCACGCCGGCGGGCGCGCCACGGCCCGCGCCGACTCGCGCCTGACGCGGCTCTCGAGCGCGCTCCAGGAAAACGTCCGCGCGCAGGTGTGGGGCAAGGCCTGGGAACGCGTCCGCGACGCCCTGGCGCGGGCCGGAGCGAGCGGACTGGAAGGCCCTGCCGAGGGCGAGGCGATCGACGCCACGGAGCTCGATGCCGAACGCGGGGACGCCGCGCGCTTCGCACGACGCGACCGGCGCGGCGGCGCGGACCGGGAGGCGCTCGGGGCCGGCGACGGCCGCGGCGGCGATCCCGAGGACGCCGCCCCGTCGGGCGCCCCGCCCGGCGCCGAGGAGCCCCGCGACGGCGTCGCCGGCGCGAGCGGCGCCGGCAACGCCGCGTCTCCCGGTGATCTCTTCACCGGCTCGAGCGTCGACACCTCGGACACCGACGGTTCGTTCGAGCTGTCCCTGGCCGCGCGCATGCGCAACGACCCGGCCGGCCATCGTCGGGCCGGCGGCGCCGCACCCGACGCCGGTCCCGACGCGCACCCCGCCCTCGCCGCCGACCAACGGCGCGCGAGCGCGGTGCATCGCATGACCATCCCGGCCGCATACGAGCAGGTGGTGCGCGAGGTGTTCGCCCACCGCGAGGAGCCATGACGCCCGCGATCGCCAGCGCCGCCATCGAGGACTTCCAACGGACCTTCGCCGCCATCCGCGCCGAGATCGCGCGCGTCGTGATCGGGCACGCGCAGGCGATCGAAACGATCCTGACCTCCTTCTTCGCGGGCGGCCACGTTCTCATCGAGGGCGTGCCGGGGATCGGCAAGACCTTGATTGTGCGCTCCCTGGCCGAAGCGTTGAACCTGAGCTTCAACCGCATCCAGTTCACGGTCGACCTCATGCCGGCGGACATCACCGGCACGCGCATCATCACGGAGCATCCCGACGGGCGGCGCGAGCTGGCATTCGTCGCCGGCCCGATCTTCGCGCACCTCCTCCTCGGCGACGAGATCAACCGCGCGACGCCGAAGACGCAATCGGCGCTGCTGGAAGCGATGGCCGAGCAGCAGGTCACCGTGGCCGGCGCGAGCTACCGCCTCGCCGCGCCGTTCTTCGTGCTCGCCACGCTGAACCCGATCGAGATGGAGGGCACCTATCAGCTGCCCGAGGCGCAGCTCGACCGGTTCCTTTTCAAGGTGCGGCTCGAGTATCCGAGCGAGCCGGAGCTCGCGCGCATCCTCGCCGCGACCACCGTCGCCGATTCGCCGACGATCCGCCCCGTGCTGTCCGCGGACCGCGCGGCGGGGCGCGCCGAGGAACTGAAACGCCTCGTGCGCGAGGTGCTGGTGGCGCCGCACGTCGAGCGCTACGTCGCCGGCCTCGTGCGCCTGACGACGCCGGCCGGCGCCCGCGGCGACAGCGAGGCCGAGAGCGACGTGCGCCGCTACGTCACGTACGGCGCAAGCCCGCGCGGGGCACAGGCGCTCGTGCTCGGAGCGAAGGTCATGGCGCTCCTCGACGGCCGTCCGCACGCCACCTACGACGACGTCGACAAGGTCGCCGTGCCCGCGCTCCGGCACCGCCTGGTCATGAGCTTCGCCGCCGAAGCGGCCGGCGTCGCGCCCGACGAGATCGTCGAGCGGGTGCTGGCCGCGGCGCGCCGCCTGCGCACGTGAGCCGGCCGACGCCGCGCGGGGCGCTCGACCTCGCCGAGCTCGCACGGTTCGACGGCCTCACGCTGCACGTCCGCCGCGGCATGGGGGAGCGCCCGGGCGAGCGCCGCTTCCCGGGACGCGCGCAGGCCTCGGGCGTCGAAGTCGAGGCGTACAGCCCCTACGCGCCGGGCGACGATCTCCGCCACCTCGACTGGTCGGCGATGGCGCGCCTCGATCAGCTCCTCGTCCGCCGCTTCACCGCCGAGCGCGAAGTGCGCTTCCACGTGCTGCTCGACGCGAGCGCGTCGATGGATGCCCCGCCCGAGGACGAGAAGCGCGCCGGCGCGCAGGCGCTCGTCTTGGCGCTGGCCTACGTCGCACTCAAGGCAAACGACGCCGTACAGGTCGCGTGGCTCCGCGGCGATGGCGCCGCCGCGACCTCGCCCGTCCATCGCCACCGCCGTGGCGTCCGCGCGCTCGCCAAGCTGCTCGCCGCGTCGGAGATCGGGGGTAGGGTACGGCTCGACGCGGCGTGCGAGGACTACGCGCGCCGCCATCCGGAAGCGGGCGTCGCCCTCCTCGTCTCCGACCTCATGACCGAGCCCGCGGAGATCGAGCGCGGGATCCTGGCGCTCCAGGCCCGGGGCTTCGAGGTCCACCTCCTGCACGTGATCGGCGCCAGCGAGCTGGACCCGGCGGACCGTTTCACGCGTGGGATCCTGGTGGACGTCGAGACCGGCGCGACCCATCCGATGGTGCTGACGTCGGCGGTCGCCGCGCGCTACCGCGAGGTGCTGGACGCGCACCTCGCCGCGCTCCGGGAGGTCGCCGCGCGCCTGCGGTGCACCTACGCGCGGTGGACGGCCGGCACGGACCTCGCCGCCTTCGTCACGATCGAGCTCGCGCGGACCGGGCTCGTGCGGCGGCGATGACGGGGCGCGCATGAGACTCGGGAACCCCGCCGGCCTCGTCGCGTTCGCCGCAATCGCGGTCCTCGTGGCGCTCTACCTCTACGACCGGCGGCGACGCACGATTCCGGTCGGCAACCTCTTCCTGTGGCGGCGCGTCGAGAGCCCGCCGCGCGAGCGCGAGCGCTTCCGGCCGGACGGGCTCTTCTTCGCGCAGCTCGCGATCGTGCTCGCGCTGGCCGCCGCGTCCGTCCGTCCGGTACTCGAACGGACGGCGCCGCCGACGCCGGGCACGCCGCTCGTGCTCGTGCTCGACGTCTCCGCGAGCATGCAGACCCGCGAGGACGACGGCACCCGCTTCGACGAGGCCCGACGGCGCGCACTCGCCCGCGTCGCCGAGACGGCGGCGGACGACGAGGTCCTGGTCCTCACCGCCGCGACGCGGCCGCGCGTCGTTCTCGACTGGACCCGGGACCACGCGCGCATCCGGGCGGCGCTCGAGGCGCTCGCGCCGACCGACGCCCCGACCGATCTGGCGCCGGCCCTGGAGCTCGCCCGTGGCATCGCCGCCGACCGGCCGGACGCGGCGATCGCCGTCTTCACGGACCTTCCCCCCGAAGCGAGCGGCCTCACGCCCGAAGCGCGCGCCGCGCTCGACTACGTGCAGCTCGGACGGAGCGACGACAACGTCGGGATCGCCGGCATCACCGTCACGACCCCGCCGTTCCACGGCTCGGGCGACGCCACCGCGACTATCGACGTCCGGAACTACTCGCGCACGAGCCGCGCCACGGTGCTCGAGGCGCGCGTCGGCGGCGCGCCGTGGGCGCGCCGCGCCTTCACGATCGCGCCGCGCGCCACCGAGCACGTGCTTTTGGCGCAGCCGCCCGGAAGCGGCCCGCTCGAGGTGCGGCTCGGGGGCGCCGACGCCCTGGCCGTCGACGACCACGCGACCGCGTGGATCGGGGCGGGCATACCCCTCGATCTGCTCCTGGTCACGGACTCCCGGGCCCTCGCCGACGCCTTCGCCGGGGTGGCGAGCGCGCTCGCCGGAAGCCGCGTCGAAGTGACCTCGCGCGAGCGCTTCGAGGCGGCCCCGCCGGCCGGACGGCGGGTGGCGATCTTCGACGGATTCGTGCCGGCGGCGCTGCCGCTCGCCGTCAATGCGCTCTACGTGGCGCCGCCCCCCGGCAACGACGTCTGTCCGAGCGGCGGGCGACACGGCGACGCCAGCGTCGTGGATTGGGACGACGCGCATCCGGCGCTCGCGGGGCTCGGCGCGCTCCAGGCGCTCGGCGTCAGCGGCGCGGTCGAGCTCGGCGCGACGTCGTGGGGAACGCCGATCGTGCTCGCGGCGACGCCGCGCGCCGCGTTTCCTCTGCTCGTCGTCGGCGAGCGCAACGGACGGCGCGCCGCCTGCCTCGGCGCGGAGCTCGGCGGCTCCCTCGGGTCGTCGGATCGCCTGCCGCTCCTGCTGCTGACGCTCGCGACGTTGCGCTGGCTCGCGGAGCCGTTTGGCGCGAGCGCGCTCCTGGTCGAGACCGGACGACCGACGATCGCGGGCGCCGGCCCGATCGCCCCGGGCGGCGGCGACGGACTGGAGGTCGCCGGCGAGCCTCCCGTCGTGGTCGCCGAGCGGGCGGGCGTCTACACGCTCGGTCCGCCGGGCGGCGAACGCCTCGTGCTCGCGAACCTCTTCGACGACCGCGAGTCCGATGTCGGCCGGAGCGGCGCCGCCGAATGGCGCGCGACCGCGCCGCCGCCGCCGACCGCGCCGGCGGCGAGCGGCCGGCCGCTCGCGCCCTGGCTGTACGCCGCCGCGCTCGCCCTCATGGCCGGCGAATGGGCGCTCTGGCGCGCGGCGCAGATTCGGCGCGCGCCGCCGGTCGCCACGACGCACCCGAAGGGCGATGCGCGATGAGCATCCGGTTCGTCACGCCCGCGCTCCTTCTGCTGCTCGCGGCGCTTCCCCTGCTCGTCGCGCGCAAGCGCGGTGTCCGCACCGGGCGCGCGCCGCTCCTGGCGGCGCTGACGCGCGCCGCGGCCGCGGCGGCGTTGATCGCGCTGCTCTCTGGCATACGCCTGGAGCGCCCTCGGCCCGCGGCGGGCACGTGCCTCGTCGCCGCGATCGACGTCTCGGCGAGCGTACAGGACGCCGCCGTCGCGCGGGCGCGCGAGGTCCTCGAGGCGGTCATCCGCGGACTCGGGGCCGAAGACATGCTCGGGTCGGTCGCGTTCGCCGCGCGGGCGCGGGTGGTCGCCCATCCCCGGCACGACGTGCGCGACGTCGCCACGCTCCTGCCCCCGCCCGCCAGCGACGTGACCGGCTTCGAGAGCGGCGACACCGATCTCGCCACCGCCTTCACGATGGCGAGCGCGCTCTGCCCGGCCGGGAAGGAACGGGCGCTCCTCCTCTTTTCCGACGGCAACGAGACGAGCGGCAGCCTCGCCGCCGAGAGCGCGCGCACCGGGCCCCGCGTCCCGGTCTACGCCTTCGCGCCGAGCGGCGCGGCGCTGCCGGCAGCGGTGATCCGGCGAGTGCTCGCACCGGGCTTCGCGCCCGAGCACTCGGTGCTTCCACTCGAGCTCGTCGTCGAGAGCCGCGCGGCCGCGCCGATGTTGGCCGAGCTGCGTCTCCTCGCGAACGGCGCGCCCCTCACGCGCGAGCGCGTGCGGTTGACGCCGGGGCTCAACGTGATCGGCATGCCCTATCGCCTGCGCGGCGCCGGACAGTACGCGATCGAGGCGGAGCTCGCGCTCACGAGCGACGGCGCGCCGCTGCCGGGACGAGGACGCGCGGCGGTCGCCGTCACCGAGCCGCTGCACGTCCTCGTCGCGAGCGAGCGCGCATCGCCGGTCGTCGCGACCGCCCTCGCCGGGCACGGCATGCACGTCGAGATCGTGCCGCCGCGCGCGCTTGCCGGCGGCATCGAGGAGATCGCGCGTCAGCACCTCGTCGTCTTCGACGACGTGGCGCGCGCCGACCTGAGCGACGCGACGCTGGAGGCGCTCGCCGCCTGGGTCGCGCAGGGCGGCGGCCTCATCGCGACGGGCGGCGAGCACCTCTTCGGCGACGCCCGCTACGCCGGAAGCGCGTTCGAGCGCGTGCTGCCGGTCACGATGCGCGCGCAAGCGGCGTCGCCGCAGGAGCGCGAACCCATCGCGATCTACCTGATCATCGACCGCTCCAACAGCATGGGATACGCGAGCCACCAACCCGCGCTGCACAACGGCGAGAAGATGGCGTACGCCAAGCGCGCGGCGCTCGCGGTGCTCGACCAGCTCGGCGATCGCGACCTCGTTGCGACCATCGCGTTCGACTCGCAGCCGTACGAACTCGGACCGCTCCTCCCCGCGGGCGAAAGCCGTGCCGCGCTCGCCGCTCGGATCCAGCAGATCCAGTACGGCGGCGGCACCGATTTCAAGGAGGCGCTCGAGATCGCGCGGCGGAACCTGATCGCTTCGGGCCGCGCCGTGCGTCACGTCATCCTGCTCACCGACGGCGACAGCAATCGCTCGGCGGAGGACCACGCCGCCGTGATCGCGGCGCTCGCGCGCGCCGAGATCACCGTCACGAGCATCCGCATCGGAAGCGACACCGTGAATCTCGACCTCCTCGATGCCATCTCGCGGGCGACCGGCGGGACGTTCCATCACGTCGCGGACGCCCAGCAGCTGCCCCAGCTGATGATCCGCGACGCGCAGCGGCTGATGGGCCGTTCGACCGAACGGCGCGAGATGCCCATCCGCGCCGCGGAGGGCGGCGCCATCCTCGCGGGCATTCCCGAGCGGGAGGTGCCGCCGGTCACGCGCTGGGCGGTCGTGGAGACGAAGCGCGGCGCGGAGGTGCGCCTCTTCGTCGAGGACGGGCAAGCGCGGGACCCGCTGCTCGCCACCTGGCAATACGAGCTCGGCCGCGTCGCCGTCGTGCCGCTCGATTTCCAGGGCGGGGCGTCCGCGTGGCCCACATGGCGCGGCTTCGCGAAGCTCTGGACCCAGCTCGCCGAGTGGACCGCGGCGCGCGGGCGCGCGGACGACCACCGGGTCGAGGTGACGCGACGGCGGGACGGAACCCGCATCGCGCTCGAAACGCTGGCGGAGGACGCCGGGCCCTTCGTCCTGCGCCTCGACGACGCCGAGGACGTCGTGCTGCGGCAGGTCGGACCGCGGACCTTCGCCGCGACCGTGGCGAACCTCCGGCCGGGAGTCCACGCCGCCGCGCTGGCGCGCGGCGGATCGTCGAGCGCGGAGCCCTTCGACCTGCTCGTGCCCGCGAGCGCCGACAGCGATCGCGAGCTGCGCACCGTCGCGACCAACGCCGCGCTCTTGCGCGAGGTCGCCGCGGCGACCGGCGGCGCCGTCGATCCCGAACCCGCGCGCGTCTTCACGGCGCGTGCCGGCGTCCGCCACGAGACGATGCCGCTCGACTGGGTGCTGGCGCCGCTCGCCCTCGTGCTGGTGCTTGCCGACGTCGCGATCCGGCGGCTGATGTTGCTTTGACACGGCCATTCGGAACCGGCAGAGATCGCGCCTATGGCCTACATCATCACCCGCCTCTGTCGCGACTGCGTGGACACCGCCTGCGTGACCGTGTGCCCCGTCGACTGCATTTACGCGTACAAGGGCCCGGACCACGAAACCTTCCCGAATCAGCTGTACATCCACCCCGAGGACTGCATCGACTGTGGCGCGTGCGAGCCGGAGTGTCCGTGGCAGGCCATCTTCGAGGAAGCGGCCGTTCCCGCGATCTTCGCCGACGACACGCCCCTCAACTACAAGATGATGGAGCACAAGGACGACTTCGAAGTGGGGCCGACCGAGAAGAAGGAGCATCCGACGGCGGTCGAGATCGAGGCCAACAAGCGCAAGTGGGGCCTCGACACGTAGGGCGGTCGCCGCTCGGCGCGCGCTCCGCTCGCGCCCGTCGCGAGTTCAGGCGGGCTTGGCGAACTTCAGGACGAAGCGGTCGCTGGTGCCGCGTCGGTCGCCGGCCTTGCGCGGCGAGGCATTCCAGTCGCGCGGATCGGCGGGATTGCGGAGGAAGTCGGCGGCCGCCACGAACCGGAAGCCGGCGGCTTCGATCTCCTGCCGGACGACCCGCTCCTCGATGCGGTGCAGGGATTCGGTCTCGGTGACGCCCGTACCCGGGCGTCCGGAGTGGTCGACGATCACGTAGACGCCGCCCGGCTTGAGCGCGGCGTAGATCGCACGATTCATCTTCGTCCGATCCGTCTTCATCCACACGGTATCGTGGTAGAGAAGGACGTTGACGACGGCGTCGAGACCCGTGGCATCCGGCGGGAGCGGATCGTCGAACTCGCGATCGACCCGGACCACGTTCTTCATGACCGGCTTCGCGAGGCGCGTGGTCCAGGGCGCCTCGGCGAACCGCTCGCGGATGAACGCGTTGTTCTGGCCGTAGACGACGCCGTTCGGCGCGACCGCACGGGCGAGCAGCTCGGCCGTATAGCCGAACCCGGAGCCGATCTCGGCGATCCGCATGCCGGGCCGGGCGCCGATGAACGCGAGCAGTCGGTCGGGATGGCGCCCCGCATCGAGGGCACGGTCGGCGGCGGCGCGGTCCGGCGCGCCGACCACCGCTCGCGCCGTGTCGAGCAGCGCTGGATCGATAGTGGTCGGCGAATTGACGCGGGTCTGCCGCTTGACGCAACCCGCGCTCGCGAGGAGCGCGGCCAGCAGCAGCAACAGCAGCTGCTGCTGCTGAGTCTTCGTTCTGGATGAGCGCATGCGGAGCCGATTATCCCAGGGCCCGGGATCGTTCAACGCAGGAACGGCGCGGCGCGATGGCGCCGGTCCGAATCCGAGCCCCGGCCGCCGACGGCTCGGTCGCCTCCGCGCCCGCGCGCCGCGCCGCGCCCCCGAGCGCGCAGGCGCGACGCGCCGCCGAATCCGAGTAGCCGAATCCGAGCAATTACTCGTATACACCAGGCATCACTCCGGGAGGTCGCTCATGCCGCTCGCTGCGCTCGTCGGATACGTCGTCTTCCTCGTTCTCGCCTTCGGCCTCCGCGCCGTCATCCATCGGCGCCGGACCGGTTCGACAGGCTGGGTCGGGCTCACGGGACGTCCGCTCTCCCTCGAATGGTTGGCCGGCGTGCTGTTCGGGGTCGCCGTGCTCGGCAGCGGCCTCGCGCCGCTCGCCCAGCTCGCGGGCCTGACGCCCGCGTGGGGCGCCGTCGACCGCCGGCTCGTCCACGTCCTCGGCCTCGCCTGCAGCACGGTCGGCATCGCCGGCACCCTCTGGGCACAGGTCGCGATGGGCGCGTCGTGGCGCATCGGCGTCGATCCGGCGGCGCGGACGGAGCTGGTGTCCGAGGGGCCGTTCCGCTTCGTACGCCACCCCATCTTCACGTGGATGACGTTCGCGAGCGCGGGCCTCGTGCTCCTCGCCCCGAATGCGCTGGCGCTGGCGGCGTTCGCGGCGCTCGTCGTGGCGCTCGAGCTCCAGGTGCGCTGGGTCGAAGAGCCCTACCTCCTGCGGGTCCACGGCGACCGCTATCGCCGCTACGCCGCGACGACCGGGCGCTTCCTCCCTTGCATCGGACGGTCGATCCGGCGCGCACGCTCGGGATCGCCGGTCGGACCTCACTCCCCGAGCGTCTCGACGTAGAGGTTCCGGATCTCCTCGATGTGGCGGTCGATGTCCTCGCCCTTCCAGCCGGCCGTGGACACGGGCGGATGTACGACGACCTCGATCGTCGCCGGTCGTACGATGA
>WBZR01002033.1_pt1 | contig 20824 bp, 13 predicted proteins | sample 5204231 | NCBI WGS metagenome assembly WBZR01 (sample SAMN12412403, study PRJNA552823) | activated sludge metagenome | isolation source: activated sludge from anammox sidestream of wastewater treatment plant... | place: USA: Virginia | collected 2017-08 | reverse complement strand
CGAGGCCCACGTCGATCAGCGTCTGCAGCTTGCCGACCACCGCCGGCACCGCATCGAAGAACTCGCGCGCTTCCTCCACGGTCATGTCGAGGACGTCGTTGATGCTGCGCCCCTTGTAAAGTACCTCCAGCGTCTCGCGATTGTAACGCCGGCCCCTGCACACCTCGCAGCGCACGTAGACATCGGGCAGGAAATGCATCTCCACCTTGATGACGCCGTCGCCCTGGCACGCCTCGCAACGTCCGCCCTTGACGTTGAAGCTGAAGCGGCCGGGGTTGTAGCCGCGTGCCCGCGCCTCCTGCGTGGCCGCGAACAGCTCGCGCAGCGGCGTGAACAGCCCGGTGTAGGTGGCGGGATTCGAGCGCGGCGTCCGCCCGATCGGACTCTGATCGATATCCACGACCTTGTCGCACTGCTCCAGGCCGTCCATGGCGGTGAACGGGGCCGCCTCCTCGCCGGCATCGTTGAGCATCCGGGCGGCGTGCCGATACAGCGTGTCATTTACCAGTGTCGACTTGCCGGAACCGGATACCCCCGTGACGCAGGTCATCAGGCCCACGGGAAACTCCACGTCGACGTCCTTGAGGTTGTTACCGCGCGCGCCGCGTATGCGCAGCAGCCGGCCGGGCTCGAAGGCGCGCCGCGCCGCAGGAAGAGGGATCGCGCGGCGGCCCGATAGGTACTGACCGGTGATCGAATCCGGGCTCGCCGCGACGTCGGACGGTCTGCCATGCACCAGCACGCGGCCGCCGTGCACGCCCGCGCCCGGCCCGATGTCGACGACATGATCGGCAGCCAGGATCGCATCCCGGTCGTGCTCCACGACGATCACGGTGTTGCCGAGGTCCCGCAACCGCGACAGCGTTTCGAGCAGCCGCTTGTTGTCGCGCTGGTGCAGCCCGATCGACGGCTCGTCGAGCACATACATGACTCCGACGAGGCCAGCGCCGATCTGGCTCGCCAGCCTGATCCGCTGCGCCTCGCCGCCGGAAAGGGTCTCCGCGCTACGCTCCAGCGTCAGGTAGTCCAGACCGACGTTGATGAGGAACTGCAGTCGCTCGCGAACCTCCTTGAGTATCTTTTCCGCGATCTCGCCACGCTGCCCCGCGATCTGCAGCGAGGTGAAAAAGGCTTGCGCCTCGCTCACCGGCCAGGCAGTCACCTGCGGCAGTGTGTATACGCCGAGAAACACGTTGCGTCCCGCCTCGCCCAGGCGCCCGCCGCCGCAGGCGGGACAGGCGCGCGTCGACATGAACTTTGCCAGTTCCTCGCGCAGCAGGTTGGATTCGGTCTCCTTGTAGCGCCGCCGTATGTTGGGCAGCACGCCCTCGAAGGGATGTTTCTTCCTGCGGTTGCCCTCGGAGTGAAAATACTCGAACTCGATGACTTCCCTGCCGCTGCCGTGCAGGATGACCTGCTGGACCCCGGATGCCAGGTCCCTGAAGGGGGTGTCGATGTCGAAGTCGTAGTGCCGCGCGAGTGACCGGATGAGCTGGAAGTAGTAGGCGTTACGGCGGTCCCAGCCGCGTATGGCGCCGCCCGGCAGGCTCAACTCCGGGTGCTGCACGATCCTGGCGGGATCGAAGAACTGCTCCACACCCAGGCCATCGCAACTCGGACACGCGCCTTGCGGATTGTTGAAGGAGAACATGCGCGGTTCGAGTTCGGACAGGGCATAGCCGCAATGCGGGCAGGCGAATTTCGCCGAGAAGAGCGACTCCGCCCTCTGCGGATCGTCCATGAACGCGATTCGCGCGACGCCCTCCGACATCGCCAGCGCCGTCTCGAAACTCTCGGCGAGCCGCTGCCTGATGTCGGCGCGGACCTTGAAGCGATCGATCACCACCTCGAGGTCGTGCTTGCGCTTCAGGTCGAGCGGTGGGGCGCCTTCCAGATCGACGACCTCGCCGTTGACGCGCGCACGCAGGAATCCCTGCCGGCGCAGATGATCGAAGACCTGCGCGTGCTCGCCCTTGCGGCCGCTCACGACCGGCGCCAGCAGCATCACGCGGGTGCCCTCCGGTTCGGCCAGGACGGCATCGACCATCTGGCTGACCGTCTTCGCCGCGAGCGTGACGCCGTGAACCGGGCAGCGCGGCTCGCCGACGCGCGCATACAGCAGCCGCAGGTAGTCGTAGATTTCCGTGATCGTACCCACCGTCGATCGCGGATTGTGGGACGTGGACTTCTGCTCGATCGATATGGCGGGGGAAAGCCCCTCGATGTGGTCGACATCCGGCTTTTCCATCACCGAGAGGAACTGCCGGGCATAGGCGGACAGGGATTCGACGTAACGCCTCTGTCCCTCCGCATAGATGGTGTCGAAGGCGAGTGAGGACTTGCCCGAACCGGAAAGGCCGGTGATGACGATCAGGCGATCACGCGGCAGGTCCAGATCGACATTCTTCAGGTTGTGCGTCCTCGCGCCACGTATGCGGATAAAATCCATGGATTCTCGCTTGCTGCATCGCAACGGCCGAAGGGCAAACTGGTACTATACGGGCTGCTCCATCCCCGACGCAAAACCCTGTCATGAGCGAAATTCCTGCCGAGCGCCTGACCGCAGCCGAACTGCGGGCCGGGGCGTCACTGGCAACGATATTCTTCCTGCGCATGTCCGGACTGTTCATGATCACTCCGGTCTTCGTGCTCTACGCGGAGCACCTGCAAGGCGCGACTGCCGGCCTGGTCGGGATCGCCATCGGCATCTACGGGCTCACCCAGGCCCTGTTCCAGATCCCGTTCGGCATGATCTCCGACCGCATCGGGCGCAAGAAGGTCATCGGCGCTGGCCTGCTCGTCTTCGTGCTGGGCAGCGTCCTGGCCGCGCTCGGGCGCGACATCTACTGGGTGACCCTGGGACGTGCGCTGCAGGGCGCTGGCGCCGTGGGATCGGCGACGCTGGCGCTGGCCGCCGATCTCACGCGCGAGGAACATCGCTCCAAGGTGATGGCGATGATCGGCATCTCCATCGGACTCGCCTTTCCGATCGCTTTCGTCGTCGGTCCTGCCGTCAGCGCGCATCTCGGCACGCCCTCGGTGTTCTGGCTGGCCGCATCGCTGGGGCTGGCGTCGATCGCCGTCCTGCTGCTGTGGGTGCCGACCCCGGTGCAGTCGACTTTCCATCGCGATTGCGAGGTCATCCCGGCGCAGTTTCTGAATATCCTGTTCGATCGAGACCTGCTGCGCCTGGATTTCGGCGTGCTCGCGCTGCACGCCATCATGACTGCGACCTTCGTAGTGATGCCCCTGGCGCTGCGCGATGCGGCCGGCCTGGAGCTGGCCAGGCACTGGCACGTCTACCTGCCGGTCCTGGCGCTGTCGGTGATCGCGCTGGCACCGCTGCTCAGGCTGTCCGCGGGCACCGGCACACGCGCCAAGCGCGTGTTCTGCGCCTCGGTGTTCTCGCTGGTCGCGGCCGAGCTGGGTCTGCGTTACGGACTTGGCCACCTGCCGGCCGTGAGCGTCTCCATGTGGCTGTTCTTCACCGCCTTCAATTTTCTCGAGGCGAGCCTGCCGACCCTGATCTCGCGCGTCGCGCCCGCGGACCGGCGGGGAACCGCCATGGGCGTGTATTCGACGGCGCAGTTCCTGGGCATCTTCATCGGCGGCGCCGCCGGCGGCTGGCTGCACGGCCGCTACGGCATGCAGGCGGTGTTCCTTTTCGCCGCAGTCATTGCAGCGATCTGGGGCGTGCTGGCGCTCGGTATGGCCAGTCCCGGGCACCTGGTCAGCCGCATGCACAGCGTCGGTCCGATCTCGCGGACGGAGGCCGCCGCGCTGGCGGTGCGCTACTGCGCCCTGCCGGGGGTGGCCGAGGCCGTGATCGTGGCCGAGGATGGCATTGCTTACCTTAAGGTCGATCCGCAAATCTTTGACCCTGCTGCACTGCGCCCCGGTACTGCCGCGACAGGGTAGAATCCGTCGGGCATGCCGTCGCCCGGAAGGCGTGCGGGAAAGGGAGTTCAATCAGACACAAACAGGAAGTCAGAGGAGATGAAGATGGCCAGAGGCATAAACAAGGTAATTCTGATCGGTAATCTCGGTGGCGATCCCGAGGTCAAGTACACGGCCGGCGGCAGCGCCGTGTCCAACGTGACGATCGCCACATCCGAGAACTGGAAGGACAGAACCACCGGCGAGAACCAGGAGCGCACCGAATGGCACCGGGTCGTGTTCTTCGGAAAGCTTGCCGAGATCGCCGGGGAATACCTCAAGAAGGGTTCACAGGTGTACGTCGAGGGGCGGCTGCAGACCCGGAAATGGCAGGACAAGGAGGGCCAGGACCGTTATACGACGGAGATCGTCGCCAACGAGATGCAGATGCTGGGCGGGCGAGGCGGTGGCGCCGCCAGCGGCGGCATGGAAAGCAACCGCGTTGCCGCGGGCGAGGCGCCCGCACCGCGGGCAGCCCCCGCGCGCGCCAGCGGCGGCAAGGCGACCGCGGCGGTCGAGGACTTCGACGACGACATTCCGTTCTAGCGGTGTGAGGCGCCCCGGCCTCCACGCGGCTACACCCGCGGAACGGCCCGGCGCGCGGACCGCTGCCGAAAACGACAACGGCGGCCCAGGGCCGCCGTTGTACTACAGCTCCGTATCGAAACTTCCCGGCAGTCGAGTACTTCAGGCCGTCTGCGATTTCGACAGGGCCAGCTTGATGAGGCCGACGATCACCATCAGGATAAGCCCGCCTACGCCGGAGCCGGCTATGCTGCCGGCCATCCCGCCACCGCCCATGCCGAGCTGCGCGAGGACTTGACTGCCGAGGCCACCGCCGACGACACCCGCGAGGGTATTGCCGACGAGCCCGAGGCTCAGCTTCCTGAACAGGGCCCCGGCGATGTTGCCGCCGATGCCGCCACTGATAAGGTTGATGATCAGATTGACGATTTGGCTCTCCATTAGCACGCCCCCCTCTTGGTCTGATTGGCCGTCTGTCGTTTACCGCACGCCTCCCGCGATGCGCGTACGCCCGCTCAAGGCGCAGACACTATATACCGAAACACCGCCAGGATCGTGGCCGGGATGGATTATCACCTGCGCGCACTCGTGATGCACTGCGACAAGACTTTCAAATCAACCGGAAGGCAGCGATCGCGACCAGCGTCGGGCCCAGTGCGGCAAGAAACAGGCCCACCGGGTGTATGGTTTCTTCGTCGAAATGGCCCTTGAGTATCGACATTCCGGCGGGGTTTGGAGCATTGGCGATCACGGTGAGGCCGCCGCCGGTGACCGCACCGGCCACCAGCGCATACTTGAACTCCTCGTTCAACCCCTCGACGAGCGAGCCGAGATAGGTCAACGCCGCATTGTCGGTGATCGCCGTCAGCGCGGTCGCGCCGGAATAGACCGTGTTGGCGTCCATGCTCATGAGCGCCGGCTGCAGCCACCAGCGCTGCTGGCCGCCCAGGACCACCAGGCCGGCGAGGAAGAACGCGACCATAAGGCCCTCGCGCAGGATGAGCCGGTCCTGGTATTGCGAATAGGCCGTGGCAACTCCGAGAAAGAACAGGAAAAGACCGATGAACACGTGCGCGTGGTGCGCGAAATACACTACCCCGCCCAGGAACGCCAGGTGCACGAGGATGATGGACATCGGAACGTCCGATCGCTGGCTCCCTCCCGTCATCGGCACCGCCTTCAGCTCTTTTCGGAACAGCAGGGTGCACAGCAGCGCGTTCACCACGGTCGCCAGCGCTGCCCGCCATCCGAAGTGCGTGAACATGAAGGCCGTGTCCCAGTTCCACGTCGATGCAACCATGAGGACCGGCGGCGCGGCATAGGACGTCAACGTGCCGCCTATCGACACGTTGACGAACAATACGCCGACCGTCGCGTACTTCAGGCGTGTGGAAACCTTGCGCGAGAACAGCCTGTCGCTCAGCATCAGCGCCGCGAGCGTCATCGCCGCCGGCTCGGTGATGAGCGAGCCCAGCAGGGGTAGCAGCGACAGCGCCGTGAAGTAGGCCGCCATGGCCCGCGGCATCGGCAACAGCCTCGCGACCACCAGCACGGAGTCGCGCGCCAGCTGAAGCACCGGTTTGGTTCCGGCGATGACCATGATGACGAACACGAAAAGCGGCTCGGTGAAGTTGCGGTCCTGAATGTACTCCACCGCGAACTCCTTGCCCGCCCAGGCCATCATGAATACGATCAGCACCATCGCCCACAGCCCGAAGACGACCTCGACCTCGCCCAGCAGGTGCCAGAGCCCCGCGTGCCTCGGGTGCGTATGCGCGAGATGCTCGAAGAACTTGGTGGAGAAGGTGTGAATCAGCGCGAGCGCGAACAGCACGGCGCCGACTATCTCTATGGTGGTCGGGTTCATCGTGGCGATGCTGCCATGAAACGGCCGCCGCGCGCCAGTGTGCAACCGCGGCGGGACACGCGTTGCCAGATCACGCCATCCGGTCGCGGCGCAGCCGCAGCAGGTCGCTCAACAGTTCCGTCGGGCTGCGTTGCGAATGCGGAACGGGCTCGGTCACATCCAGGCGAACCCAGAGTTTCGCGCGCAGCTCTGCGGGCAGGACGTTCTCGAGGTACTCGAGCGCGGTCCCGCGCGGGGCCGGGTCGTCGCTGGTCACACCGTGCATCGCCAGCAGCAGCGCGTCGCGATCGAGCGCGAGGGACAATAGCGTGAAGACGTGCTGCAGCGACGGGATCAGCGCCTCCTCGCTGTCGCCATTGCCGGACATTCCTCCGCCGCCGTCGGTGACGTGGGTCTGCGCGCGCCACACACCGTCCTCCAGCAGCAATTCGCGCCCGGCGAGCTCGTACACGCTCTCCTCGCTCAGGCGCAGCTCCGCGCTGCGCGACGTCAGTCGTACCAGCGCCCGCGCACTGCTGTAGCGCACCGAGAATTCCGCGTCGGTCAGGCCCAGCACGAGGGCGTCGCGGGCGCGAACACTATGGACGACCTCCAGGACGCTGGGAATGCGGTTGCGCGCCAGCAGCGGCGTGTCGGGATCTAGCATGGCGTCGGAGAGCTGACCGATGATGCGCGGGGCCTGCCAGCGCAGCTCCGTGCGCACCTCCTCGGCGACCTCCTGCTGCGCGAGCAGCGGAATCAGATGCGGAACCATCGTGACGTCGAGACCGGCGCTGTGCAGTGCATGGCGTACGCGCTCGGTCTGCATCGAATGCAGGTCGGCGATGATGCCTGATCGCGCCTCGCCCGCCTCGGCGACCCCGGTCAGCGTCGACTGGCCCTCCAGGGCGCGGATCCGCGCCAGCAGCAGTTCCCGCTCCGCCGCTGCCGTGGTCTCGGCGAATATCCGGCGGGTGGTGGCGTCGGGCACCGATGCGGCGTTCAGCGGGAATGCGCCGGCGCGCAGGTTGGCGGCGAGCCGCGACACGTAGCCGCGATAGAGCCTCGCCATGAGCCACAGCGAACTGACCGCGACCAGGGCCGCCAGCACGACCACCCAGCGTGCCTGGATCTGCGGCAGCAGAAACAACACGACCAGCAGCAGCCCGCCACCGAGCATGTCACCGAGTCGATTTCCGCCGACGTCGATGATGGTCTTGGTAGGGCGCTTCTCGTCGGGCGCCAGCGGCGTGTACAGCACCTCGAAGCCGCTTCGGAACAAGGAATTCGCGAACACCGATTCGATCGCGCGCAGGCAGACGAACCCCCAGAACTCATTGACGCTCGCGGCGATGGCACCGCCAAGGATCACGGAGCCGGGGAGCAGGAATATCGACCCGCCCAGCCCGAACCGATTGAGTAGCAGAGGCCCCAGACTCGCCTGCACCAGGAAGGTCACCACGCCGACGGCCGCGTAGAAGGTTGCGAAGAACCCCAGCAGCTCCGGTTTGTCGGTGTAGCGCAGGGAGGTCTCCGCCTTCAGTGCGTAATCGAGCAGACCCGCAACGACCGAAGACACCAGGATCAGGCCGGCCATCTGCAGCAGATATCGGTTGCGAGCGACCAGCGACACGCCCCAGCGCATGGGTGCCATCCCGTCGCCCGCACTCGCGACGCGCACGAGTGAGCCGATCCCGCGCACGCCGTAAACGCAGATGGCGTGCATCGCCGACAGCACCAGCAGCATCACGCGCGGGTCGGCATAGGAGGCGACACGCTCGGCAATGAGTCCGCCGAGTATGCCTCCCAGGGTGGCCGCCGCGCCGATGCGGATGATCGTGCGCTTGGCGGTGTGCGGATCGAAACGCTCGTTGATGACCGACCAGAAACCGCTGATGAGCAGGACGCCGACGATGCCCATGTGCAGGTAGAGCATGACCACCGCCGCGTGCGGCGCCCGGGCGAGCAGCCACCACTCGAGGAGGAACAGTCCCGCGCTCACCGCGAACCCGCGCGGCACCAGCCGGCTCGGACCGTATAGAGCGAGCAGCCGTGACATGAGGAGCACGCCGACCACCGACAAGGCCGCCGAAACCACCATGAGCTTGGGCAGTTCGCGCACGTCGAACTGCGAGAGGAACAGCGCGTCGCGCGTCGCCTTGCCGGCCACCTGCTGCGCGATCATCACCATGGCGGTGAGCAGAGAGAATCGCACTGCCAGGTGATCGCGCCGCTCCATGCCTGCGTGACGGCCGATCCGGCGACGGCTACTCGGCCTTGACGAGGACCGCCCTGTACTCCGGCGCCAGGGCGATGATGACGAACAGCCAGGCAGCGGACGCCGCGATGACGAAGTAGCCGAGGTGCACCACGGTGATGCCGAGTGCGAACCACTGCGTCAACGCGAGGATCATCACCGAGCCGATAACCTTGAACAGGCGGTAGCCGAACATGTCGATCCACGCCTTCGCCTGGTACGTGCGAACCGGATCGATCGGTATGTAAAGGATTTCCTTCGAGGCGCGGTTTATCGAATAGGACATGCCGCGATCGGCGATCTTCAGCGTTGCGGCCATGCGCAGCGTCGGCCCGAGCATGTAGGCAATGGCGCCGAGCGTCACCAGCAGCGGCTGCACGAGCAGCCCGCTCATCACGCCCAGGTACTGATGCACCAGCGGTGTCACGATCAGGTTCACGCCTATGGCCACCCCGTTCAGGAGAAAGTAGAAATTTCCCTGAAACGCGGTCCGCTGATCCGTGTCGGGGTACGCAGCTTCGATGGCCTTGCTGAACTGGAAGTCGATCAGCGACTCCACGATCTGGCTGAGCAGCAGCAGCACGGCGATGAGCCGCAGATAGCGGTTGCCGATCAGATCGCGCCAGCCGGAGGCCTCGACCCGTCGATACGCCGCGGGCTGCTCGGTGTACACGCCCTGCCTGGAGAGCAGGAGGTTCAGAAGAAACAACAGGCCGAGCATGGCCGCCGAGACCAGTAGCAGATCCTCGGTCCGCAGCGGCGTCTTCGCCACCAGCTCTGCGGCCAGCTTGCCGCCCAGCATCCCGCCTACCGGACCGGCCATGGCGACGAAGCCGTACCATCTGCGCCCGGAGGCCGTGGTGTTGACCGAATTCGCCAGACTCCAGAACTGCTCGACCAGGACGACGCTGAAGATGTCGACGAAGACATAAAAGACGACCGCGACCGTGGCGCCTCCGAGCGGAAACAACAGCCGAAATACGACCAGCGCCAGCGCGAAGGTGATGAGCGTGCCCAGCACCACCCGCAGACGGTCGTAGCGCTCGACGATGCGATGGTAGGCGCCGATGATGAGTCCCAGCACCGCCGCCGTCGTGATCCAGACATACGGAAGCATGTCGGCCGACCAGTAGGCGATGAACAGCGAGCGCGCCGCCGGCTTGATCTGGTAGTAGCCGAGGATGATGAGGACGAAATTGAAGAACAGCATTGCCGCGCGGTGGGTCTCACCGGGCGTGGGACTGGCGGCCGTGGGGCTGGGGGTCATGTCAAGATGCCGGCGGCAAGGTTTGCGGACGGGCGCTGGCTCGGGTTAAACTCCCGTCACGTTCGGGGCGGCTACTTTCGCCGACAGGCGTTATGTCCATGTTTTAAAGCGGATATCCACGACGCTTTCGAATCCCGAACACCCATCATCTGCGCAGCTTGGCATAGTATGTGCGGATTCGCGGAGGTCGCGCAACGCGGCTTTTTTCTTCGACTCACGATGCGACGCCCGAACACGGACTACGAGGGGGGGATTGTCGCACGGCGATGGGAGGTACTGAATGACCGGAGTTTTCCGCGCACTGCTGCTTGCGAGCTTGGTGTTCGCGTTCGGCGCGCACGCGGCCCCCAAGGGGGCAGCAACGACTGGCTATCCCGATCTGCGCGACAGCTACGATCGCGCTCTGCAGAAAGGCCTGGAAAGAAGTCTGGAGCGCCTGGGCCTCACCGAGGCGGTGCGCGCCAGGCATCTGGCGGTATCCGTCGTCGATATCAGCGACCTGAGGCACCCGCGTGTCGCGGCCGTCAACGGCGACCATATGCTCTACGCGGCCAGCCTGCCGAAGATCGCCATACTTCTCGGCGCGTTCGTGGAGATCGAACGTGGACGCATGAAGCTCGACGCGCAGACGCGTGAGACCCTGACGCAGATGATACGCGTATCGTCCAATGAAGCGGCCACGGCAATGCTGCGGCGCGTCGGCAAGCAGAACCTCGAAAGCATACTCACCTCGGATCGATTCCGACTCTACGACCCGGCCTACAACGGCGGATTGTGGGTCGGAAAGGAGTACGGGGATGCGCCCGCCTATCATCGCGATCCGTTGCACAACCTCTCCCATGGCGCCACGGCGCTGCAGGTCGCGCGCTTCTACTACATGCTGGAAACCGGACAGCTCATGAAGCCGGAGCTCGCCCGGCAGATGAAGGAGATCCTCGGCAACCCCGGCATCCACCACAAGTTCGTGAAGGGCCTGGAGGACACCGGCAGCCGCATCTTCCGCAAGTCGGGCACGTGGGAGCAGTGGCACGCGGACAGCGCCATCGTCGAGCGCGACGGCCGGCGCTACATCATCGTCGGCCTGGCCGAGGATCGAAACGGCGGACAGTGGCTCTCCGAGCTGGTCAAACCCGTCGACGCGATGCTCATCCCGACCCGCCTGGCGGCTGCAGACAGCACTCTGGGCGGAACTCGCCTGTCTGCCACCGATGCCGCCGCGGCGCTCTCGCCGGTGACCCGCGTGGCTCAACCGGCCGCCGAGAAGACCCGCCTTGCCCTGAATACCGCAGCCACCCTGGAACTGACACGATCCGAAATGCGACTGCTGATGGCCTGCGCCCGCGACACGCGCAGCGCCCCGGCGGCGGTAGTGCTCTGCCGCTGAGGGTGGCCAGTATCCCGGCGTGATCTGCATCCCGCGCCGGCCGCGCGGGACCCCCTCCCCGCGTACAGCGGTATTCCGTGCCCCGCCTCGGGCGTGGCGGAGACACGCGCGTGGTGCACGCTCAGGGCACCGCGTGCATGGACTCGACGAGCTTGTCGATGCGGGCGGCGAGCGCGGCGTGCGCGGAGGCCGAGTTCACGCCCAGCACGTTCGTCATCAGCGTCACGATGTAATAGCGTTCGCGCGTTTCCGCCGGGATCTCGACGATGGCCACGGAGTTCATCAGGTTCTCCTTGTCGCCGCGATACGAGGGGCAGGGGCGCGAATGACATCGGAACAGTGACCCTGACTTGAAATACACCGCGGCGGGAAACAGCGCGGGAGCCGCGGCGTAGCGTATACGCCGTTCCGTCGAGTACATCAGGCGCTTGATCTCCCTGCTGGACCAGTCGTCGACCAACTGCCCCTTCTCCATCCTGACCAGGTAACGCATCAATTCACGCGGCGTGGCGTAGCTGTTCGGGCCCGGGATCTTGATGTCGCCGGTGCCGGTGAAGAAACTGCCTTGCCGCAGCTTGGTGATATCCAGGCCGTTGCGTGTCACCGGCTCCTGCAGCGCCCTGGTGAAGGTCTCGCTCAGCTCCTGCTTGGGGGTGTTCCCGATATACGCGTCCGCCTCCTCACGACCTACCGGATAGCGCTCGCGGAAATGCGCCATCAGCGTCAGTTCCTTCATCACCGCGCTGGCGGCCGAGTTCGAGCTCGCCGAGATCATCCAGTCCATGTACTCCCAGAGAGTTCCCTGGTCCCCCGGGCGCAGCTGACGCCTGCTGAGCTGCTGCGTGTCCGGGTCGAAGAACCGCACGGTGTGGTGGTCGCTGAGCACGAACTCGTCGGCCGTGACCAGCGTCTCCCTCAGAACGGAGCGCCGCTTCTCGATGTCGTTGGGGTAGAGATCCGCGAGCAACTGGAAGACAGCCAGCGCCACCATCAGCTTGCCGACGCTGCCGGGGTTGCGGGTCACCTCGGCGTTGTGTTCGGCGTACTTCGGGTTGTTCGGGTCGGTGATGTCGAGGAGTGCGACGCTGTAGTCCCCGCGGCCGACGATGCCCTCCAGCCGCCGGGTAAATTCCGGATCGGGGGCGGGGATCTCGAAATCCGGCCGGTCGCGCAGCCGGATGTCAACCTGCTCCAGCGGCAGCGTGCCGCCGCTCGGTTGCGGCTTGCCCGCAAGCTTGCCTTCCTGCGTGAGGCGGGCCTGCTCCAGCCGTTTTATCCCTGTGTAGTCGTAGCCATCCATCGGATAGGAGCTCACCGTGGTGGAGACGACGAATGCCCCGAGCATCACCCATTTTTTCACTTTCACCGGGCCTCCCGTTCCGCCCCGATCCACTGCCGCGCCCAGCGCGCTTCGCCCCTCACCGTCCCGGCACCTGATCGAGCTGCACCACCGTCGCGGCCGCGTCGGACAGGTTTGCATCGAGATTGCGCAGATACTCGCTCGAGCGGGCCTTCGCACTCTCGAGGAACGGCCGGATCTGGAAAAGCTGCAGCCTGCCGCCCAGGAATCCGAACTCGATGTCAGCCGGCGCCGGCCTGTCCTCGGCGTCGACGATCGGCGGGAAGCGCGTGGGAAGATCGCGCGCGAGCTGGATGAGCTGAGATATCTCGTGCGGTTTCAGTACCTCCTCCTCGCTGCTCACCGGGACCTTCTCGATGCCGCCGCTCGCGGGCAGGATGCGGCGTACGGGGGCCGTCGCCTGCGCGAGCAGCGTGACCTCGCCGTTCACGGTGTCGATGCGCAGCGATTCCGCGGCCTGTCCATCGACGGCACCGCCCACGCCCTCGTTCACCGCCACCGACAGCACGTCCGTCGCCCCGGTATCGATGTCCTGTGTCACCATTACGCCGGACTTGTCATTCGGCACGCTCTTCAGCAGCAGGACCGCCGGATACGTGTGCTCCGGCTTGTCCATCCGCGTCTGTCGCCAGGCGAAGGAGCGGGCGCTGAAAGGCGAGGCCCATACCCTGCCAAGTGCCTTCATCACCTCCTCGAAGCCGACGACGTTGGGTAGCGTCAGGTTCAGCCCGGCGCCGGTGAATCCAGCAAGGTCCTCGACGTTCGTATCACTGCGGACGAAGACCCCGTAGGTGCCGTCCCTGCCGAAGGTCCGATCCATGGCCTGGCGCAGGCGGTTGCGGAACTCCGGGCCCGGATCGACGTTCAGCACCCACTGCTCGAGCCGCTGCCGGAACTCCTCTGTCTGCCGCGCCTTCCGCGCGGTATCGGTAATCGCGGCCAGCCGGCCGTACTCGGCCGTCATCCACTCGAACACGCTCCTGCCCGCACCCGGCATCGGCTGGTCCAGGACCTTGCGGAAGGCGCCGAAGGGGATGGCGATGCCGTCGGCCACCGCCTCGGGGTAATGAAGCTTGAGCTCTCCCAGCTTCGCGGCCTTCGGCCCGACGAGCCGCCCGGAATCGCTGGCGCGCAGCCGCTCGAGCGGGACGAAGTCCTGCTTGGCGAGATCGAGCTTGTCCAGGTCGACCTTGATGACCACGTCGGGCGCGCGACTCTCCTGCGCGAACAGCGCCGCGGCCTCGCCGCTGTCCCCGGTTATCTGCACGCCGCCGCCACGGCTCACGGCAAGAATGATGCGCTGTCCGTCACGGGCCCGCAGCTGGCTCACCAGCGACTCCTCGATCGCCACGTTGGGAATGCCGAGATTGCGAGCCAGGATCTGGATGTGCGAGAGCGGATTGCCCTCACCGCGAGTGAGTATGCCGGCGACGGGCGGGAGATCGGCCACCGTCTCCGGCAGCAGATAGATGCCGTCGGCGCTGTACGAAACCCCCGCGCCATTGCCCTCCACGATGTGCAGCGTGCCGCGCGCCAGGCCGGCATTGAGCGCGCGCAGCCCGCCGCCGACGTCGCTGTCGAAGAGTTCGCGTTTCACCCCGGCGAGCCTGTTGGCATCGCGCAGCAGCGAGTCGACGAGGTGCGCGTAGAAGAACAGCGGGCTGCCGCGCAGCACGCTTTGCGGAAACAGATCCACCAGCGGTTCGATCGCGAGAAACTTCTCCTGGGATGCCTGAAAATGGAAGCGCAACTGCTGCGTCGCCCAACCTGGCGCCAGGGCGACGTAGTCCAGCAGCCCCTTGTAGGCGGCGAGGCTGGTCGAGGACGCCGGCAGTGCGGCAAGGCGTTTCCGCGCGACCGCGCGTTCACGCGGTGAGATGAGACCGGCGCCATAGGCCGCCTCGGCGCTCAAGGCCAGCCAGTCCAATCGCTGCCGCCGCGTGGCTGTATCGAGCAGTCGGTCGAGCGCCGCCGCCTGCGCGAAATGCTCGTCCTCCAGCAGCAGGCTGGCGTTGAGCAGCGCGTGACGCGATTCGGGCCGCTCGAAACGCGGCCAGAGATCGCGTAACAGGGCGAGCGCGCGCGCCGTGGCGGCGTAGCGATCGGCAGGCGTGACCGCCCGCTCCAGCTCGTCCATCGACTGCCTGATGGCATCCTGCATATCCCGGGATGCCTGCACGCGCTTGAGCAGCGCATCGAGCGCGGGTCGCAGCAGATTGGAAGTCGAGAACAGGCTGTCGATGCGCGAGGCGAGTTTCTCCATGTCGGTGGCGAGATCCTCGCGCGTCACGCCCCTGGCGTACTCGCGCACGAGCACCGCATCACCCGCCTCCGGGCGGCCGTGGATCTTGTTACGGATGTTGATGAAGCCGGGATCGCGCCCGGCCAGCGTCGCGGAAAGGTCGCGCACGTCGGCGATCGATTTTTCGGTGACGCCGTGGGGCAACAGCCGCGCGCCAAGCCGCAGAGGAAGAAACCGCTGCTCGACCCAGAGCGGGTCTCTCATCATCGCGATGAGCAGATTTCTTGCGCCCTCGATGTCGCCCTCGGCCTGCAGCGCGCCGCGATAGTAGCGCGCCTTGCGAAGTATCCAGCCGTCGTCGTGGGCGATCAGAAACTGCTCGAACAGCATCTGGTGGTAGATGTCCTGGAAATCGGGCTGCCGCAGCGTCGCGGCGATGTCGAGGTCCTCGTAGATGTTCGCTATGCGGTAGCCTTCGCGCCGCATCTCCTTGACACGGTCGGTCCACTCGCCGTGCTGGGCCCCTCCTCCGTTGTTGGTGCAGGGGGATTTCGCGTCGCGAATGGTACCGTCCTTGCAGAACCAGCGGATGCGCGAAAACGGACCGCGGTCGGCCTGCTTCATCTCCTCGATCCACACGCGGTAGGTTGCGGCCATCGCCGTGGAGGGGCTGCTGCCGGACTCCTCGGCTGCCGGCCCGCTCCGAACTCCGCCCCAGTACAGGGTCGCGCACAGTATCGCCGCGAGGACTCGCTTTTTCTTCAGGGCAGTCGGCATCGTCGGAAATGAACAGTCGGCTTGACCAGGCAGTTATGGTAGCCGATTATCAGCGTGTATGTCCCTGACGGCGCCAGGCGCAGCGGGCCCACACCGGGACGGCAAGACCCCGCGTGCGGAACGACTGGCGCACCACCCGCGTTCAACCGCTGATGTCCTCGTATACATGACCAATGTTTGAAGTCAGCAACAAGATACTGTGCGTCGACGACCAGGCTGAAATCACACAGCTGCTCGAACAACAACTCCGCGGCAAGTACCAGGTTGGCTTCGCCAACAGCGGCGCTGCGGCCCTGGATCTGGTGTCCACGCAGGGTCCCTTCGCGGTGATCCTCGTCGATTACGCCATGCCGGGCATGGACGGGGTCACCCTGCTGCGCGAGGTGCATAATCGCGCGCCGGAGACCGTCTCGATCATGCTGACGGCCTTCGCGGACGTTTCCGTGGCGGTCTCAGCCCTGCACGAAGCCAGTATCTTTCGTTTCGTGCGCAAACCGTGGGATCCGGCCCTGTTGATGCGCTATATCGACGACGCGCTGGACCGCTATCGCGTCACGGTCACCGAACGCAACTTGTCGACGGCGCTCGAGCGCGTCAATCAACGCCTCTACGAGAAGGTCCAGGAGCTGGAGTCCACCCAGAAACTGCTCGGCCGCTGGGCGCAGATGGGTCCGGTGGTCGCCTACAGTGCCGCCGTGGCAGGGGGCAGCGTGCGGCTGACCTTCCTGGGGTCCAACGCCGAAGCCATGACCGGCCGCGGCATGCAGGATTGCCTCGCTATGCCGACGCTATGGACCGAGCTCGTGCATCCAGACGATCGGGAAAGGATACGCGAACAGCTTGAACGAGCATCCGCCGACGGGGCCGCGATGCTGCAGGCGGAGTATCGCCTCGTGTGCAGGGACGGCAGCGTCCGCCGCGTTCGTGACATGTTCAGGAAGGTCGCCGCCGGCGGCGGCTCGGCCGAGATATTCGGAGCCTGGATCGAAATCGGCGGGGCGAGTCCAGGCATGTCGGCCTGAACGACGCGCGCCGCGGGCGCATCCGGTGGAGCCGGCCTTGAAATCTGGCGCGGCGGGCCCCATGTCCGCTGAGGCGTTCGATCCGTGCATGACGTGACGCACGGCCACGTATCATCTGCCAAGCGATCATGACCGACCAGAACGAAGGAACTTCCGGGATCGTCCTCGATGCCGCGCAGGGAATGCCGGCGACGCTTGGCGACCTCGTACCCGATCGCCTTTATCTGTTGCCGCTGACGGCGCGTCCGTTCTTTCCCGCGCAGACCGTGCCGATCGTCACCAACGAGGCGAACTGGCGCGGCACGCTGGAGCGCGCCGGCAACACTCCACAACACATGATCGGACTGGTCTATTCCGGCACCGCGCCCGGCTCGGTGCCGGAGGCCGAAGACTTCGCCGCGGTCGGCACGGTCGTGCGCATGCATCACCCCGGTACCGGCGACGGCAAGATCCATTTCATCGCCGAAGGCATCAAGCGCTTCCGCATCCGGAGCTGGCTGACCGCCCGGCCGCCGTTTCTGGTTCAGGTCGACTACCCCGAACAGCCAATCGAAAGCTCCGATGAGATCAAGGCCTACGCGCTCGCGATCATCAACATGATCCGCGAGCTCCTGCCGCTGAACCCGCTGTACAAGGAGCAGCTCAAGGCGTTTCTCGAGAGATTCAACGTCGAGGACGCTTCTCCGCTCACCGATTTCGCCGCCATCCTGACAAGCGCGACGCCGCACGACCTGCAGCAGGTGCTCGAGACCTTCCCGCTGCTTCCGCGCATGGAGCGGGTGCTGGGGCTGCTGCAGAAGGAGCTGGAAGTGGCGGGCATGCAGGCGAAGATCCGCCAGAAGGTGGAGGAGACCATCTCCGAGCAGCAGCGCAAGTTTTTCCTGCGCGAGCAGATGAAGGAGATCCAGAAGGAGCTCGGCATCTCGAAGGACGACAAGACGGTGGAGCTCGAGCGATTCCGCGGGCGCATTGATGCGCTGATGCTGCCCGAGCACGCCCGTATCCGCATCGACGAGGAGATGCAGAAGCTGTCCTTCCTGGAGCTCGGCTCGCCGGAGTATGCGGTCACGCGCAACTATCTCGACGTGCTGACCGCGCTGCCGTGGGGCAAGACCTCCGATGACCAGCTCGATCTGAAACGCGCACGGCGCATCCTGGATCGCGATCACGCCGGACTGAAGGATGTGAAGGAACGCATCATCGAGTTTCTGGCCGTCGGCGCGCTGAAGGGCGAGATCGCCGGCTCCATCATCCTGCTGGTCGGCCCTCCGGGCGTGGGCAAGAGCTCGATCGGTCGATCCATCGCCGAGGCCCTCGGACGCCGGTTCTACCGTTTCAGTGTCGGCGGCATGCGCGATGAGGCCGAGATCAAGGGCCACCGGCGCACCTACATCGGGGCCATGCCCGGCAAGTTCATCCAGGCACTGCGCGAGGCCGGGACCGGCAATCCGGTGATAATGCTCGATGAGGTCGACAAGATCGGCGCCTCCTATCAGGGCGACCCGGCCTCGGCGCTGCTTGAGGTGCTCGACCCGGAGCAGAACCGCGACTTCCTCGACCACTACCTGGACGTGCGCTTCGACCTCTCGAAGGTCCTGTTCATCTGCACGGCGAATCAGCTCGACACCATTCCGGCCCCGCTGCTCGACCGCATGGAGGTGATACGCCTGGCCGGATACATCACCGAGGAGAAACTCCGTATCGCCCGCAAATATCTCTGGCCCCGCCTGCGCGAGCGCGCCGGCGTCAAGGGCGGGCAACTGACGATCGACGACGCGGCTCTGCGGACCGTCATCGAGGGGTATGCGCGCGAGGCCGGCGTGCGGAATCTCGAGAAGCAGCTCGCGCGCATCGTGCGCAAGTCGGCGGTGAGGCTGCTGGACCGTCCGGAAGAGGGGATCAAGATCGCCCCCGGAGACATTGTCGCATTGCTCGGCCAGCCGCCCTTCCGTCCAGAAGCCTCGGTCCAGGGGGTCGGGGTCGTCACGGGCCTTGCGTGGACCGCCATGGGCGGCGCCACGTTGAACGTGGAGGCCACGCGGGTGCACACCAAGAACCGCGGATTCAAGCTTACCGGCATGCTGGGCAGCGTCATGAAGGAGTCCGCCGAGATCGCGTACAGCTACGTCGCATCGAATCCCGGCCTGTTTCCGGGCAACGGGCAGTTTTTCGACGACGCGCTCGTGCACCTGCACGTTCCCGAGGGGGCCACTCCCAAGGACGGCCCCAGCGCGGGCATCACCATGGCCACGGCCCTGGTATCTCTCGCGCGCGGCGAGCCCATCGGGCGCCCGCTCGCCATGACCGGCGAGCTTACGCTCACGGGTCAGGTGCTGGCCGTCGGCGGCATACGGGAGAAGGTTGTTGCAGCGCGGCGCGCAGGGCTCAACGAGGTGCTGTTCCCGGCGGCCAACCGCCGCGATTTCGACGAACTGCCGGCCCACCTGCGCAAGGGGCTCAAGGCGCATTTCGTGGGTCACTTCGACCAGGTTGCGCGCCTGGTGTCGAGGAAGCGGAGGCTCCCGCGCCGCAGCGCGGCGCCGCGGAATTAGCCGCGACACCCGTCGATCGTTCCGCGCGCGTCCCCGCCACCGGTTAGAATTCCCCGATACCAGCGCAACCCCCGGGGACCGACGGCGTGAGCATCACTACGAATATCGACCTGCTGAAGCACCGCCGTACCAAGATTGTCGCCACACTCGGTCCCTCGTCCTCGGACCGCGAGACGATTGCCCGGCTGCTGCATTCCGGCGCCAACGTCATCCGGCTGAACATGTCGCACGGGGATCACGCCGCGCACCGCATGCGCTACGAGAGCGTGCGCGCGGTCGCCGCCGAACTCGGGCAGCACATCGCGGTGTTTGCCGACCTGTGCGGGCCGAAGATCCGCACCGGCCGGTTCACCGGCGGCCAGATCGATCTCGACGCCGGCACCGCCGTAACCGTCACCACCCGCGACGTGACCGGCGAGGCGGGCCTCGTGCCGTCGCAATACGAATCGCTGGCGCATGACGTCGCCCCGGGCGATCGCATCATGCTCGATGACGGCGCACTGGAACTGCGTGTCGAGCGGATCGACGGCACGGAGATCCGGTGCAAGGTCATACATGGCGGAACGTTGAGGGACCACAAGGGCATCAATCTGCCCGGCGTCAGCGTCTCGGCCCCGTCCCTGACCGCGAAGGATCGGGCAGATGCCGCATTCGCCCTGGCGCTGGGCGTCGATTTCATTGCGCTGTCCTTCGTCCGCGTCCCCGAAGACGTTCACGCGCTGCGCGGCCTGATCGCCCGCGAGGGCGGCGAGGCGGGAATCATCGCCAAGATCGAGCGGCCCGAGGCGCTGCGGAACGCCAGCGCCATCATCGAAGCCGCGGATGCGATCATGGTCGCACGCGGCGATCTCGGCGTGGAGCTGAACCTGGAACAGGTGCCGCTCGCGCAGACCGAACTCATCGGCCGGGCGCGTGCCCTTGCACGGCCGGTAATCGTGGCCACCCAGATGCTCGAATCGATGATCGACAGCCCGCGGCCGACACGGGCGGAGGTCAGCGACGTGTCGCACGCCGTCGCCGCGGGCGCCGACGCAGTCATGCTCTCGGGAGAAACGGCGGCCGGGCGGTTCCCCGTGGAGACGGTGGAAATGATGGTGCGCATCGTGCGACAGACCGAGGCCTATCATCTGCGTCGCCGGCAGTGGGCGTCGAACGGCAGCCGCCATCCGCACCCCGATCCAAAACGATTTGGAGACGCCGTCGCCGAGGCGGCTTCGCAGCTGGCCCACGACCTCGAGGCCAAGGCGATCATCGTCATTTCCCAATCGGGCCGATCAGCGGTCACAGTCACCGCGAGACGGCCGGCGGCATCCATCGTCGGCGTGACGCCATCGCCGCGGGTGGCGAATCGCATGAGCCTGATGTGGGGAATGCTGCCCGTCGTGGATGCCGATGTCGGCTCCGCCAACCCGAATCAGGTCGCACGCCGTATCGCGCGCGAGCGCGAGCTCGCGGGGCACGGCGAGTACATCCTGCTGGTACGCGGCTTCCACGGCGATCCGGAGCTGAACACCCCTTCCATCACCATGCTGATCGTCTAGGGAAGCTCTGAACAAGTAGCGAAAGATGTTGGCACCGTCTGCATCCGTCTGGAAGTCCTGTGAAAACTCGGCCCGAAGGCCGGTGATTCATCGCCTGCGGGGGATTTATCGCCCC
>WBZR01001847.1_pt1 | contig 20832 bp, 20 predicted proteins | sample 5204231 | NCBI WGS metagenome assembly WBZR01 (sample SAMN12412403, study PRJNA552823) | activated sludge metagenome | isolation source: activated sludge from anammox sidestream of wastewater treatment plant... | place: USA: Virginia | collected 2017-08 | reverse complement strand
GACCCGGAAGCCGCGTCACCCAGCGCAGCGCGCCGCCGAGCTCGCCGGCGGCGTCGACGAGATGGACGCGGCGCAGCCCCCGCTCGCCGAGCACGCGCGCGCACTCCATTCCCGCCGGACCGGCGCCGACGACGAGCACGTCCGAGTCGGCGTTGGCGGCGGGAGTGAAGCGCTCCGGATGCCAGCCGCGGCGGTACTCCTCCCCCGCGGTCGCGTTCTGGGTGCAGACGAGCAGCGCCCGCTGCATGTAGCGGGCGGCGCAGACGTTGTTGCCGACGCACTCGCGGATGTCGTCGAGGCGCCCCTCCTCGATCTTGCGGGGCAGGAACGGGTCGGCGATCGAGCCGCGCGCGGACCCGATCACGTCGAGGAGGCCGTCGCGCACCATCGCCGCCATCGTGTCCGGGTTGGTGAAGCGCCCCACCCCGACGAGCGGCTTGGCCGTGCGCGCCCGGGCCTTCTCGATCCAGGGGCGCTGGAAGTTCTCGGAGCCGAAACGCGAGGAGAGCGAGTCCTCGCCCCATTCCCCGATCACGCCGCCGATCTGGAGATCCCAGAGGTCGACGAGGTCGTCGGCCAGCTCGATGAACGCGAGCGCCTCCTCCTCGGGCAGGCCCCCCTCGCGCAGCGGGGCGATGCAGGTGCGCACCGCGATCGAGCAGTCGTCACCGACGGCCTCCCTGACCGCCTCGATCGTCTCGAGCCAGAAGCGGGCGCGGCTCTCGAACGGGCCGCCGTAGGCATCGCTGCGGCGGTTGTAGAAGGGGTCGAGGAACTGGGCGGTGATCGGGTAGCCGTGGCCGCCGTAGACGTTCACGATGTCGAAGCCGGCCGAGCGGGCGCGCCTCGCCGCCTCGACGTACCAGCCGCGCAGCTCGCGGATCCCCTCGAGGTCGAGCTCGTAGCAGGACTGGACGAACAGGTAGTCGCTCGGGATCTGGGAGACGCCGGCGGCGGGCAGGCGGCTCTCGTAGTTCCGCGCGTGCGCGGCCCCGTACCAGAGCTGGACGCCGGCGAGCGACCCGTGCTCGTGCACGAGGTCGCACATGAGACCCAGGTTGGCGACGTCCGTGTCGTCCCAGAGCCGGGCGCCGACGCTCGGGTGGCCGTCGCTCGAGGGGTGGATCGAGCAGTACTCGGTCGAGACGGCCGCCCAGCCGCCCTCCGCCGCCATCGCCCGGAAGTGCGCCTGCGTGCCGGGCCAGTCCGAGCCGAAGCTCGAGCAGTGCGGCGTCTTGTAGAAGCGGTTGCGCAGCGTCCTCGCGCCGATCCGAACGGACTCGAAGAGGATGTCGTGGCGCGGGTCGCGTCCCACCCGCGTATCGAATCACGTCTGACGCGACCTGTCAGCGGCTCGCGCGCAGCACCGCGAGGATCCCGCCGGCCGAGAGGATCTCGCGCATCTCGGGCGGCAGCGGCTCGCCGCGCAGGACCGCGCCCGTCCCCGCGTGGCGGAGCGTGCCCTCGCCCAGGTCGATCTCGGCGGTATCGCCGTCGGCGAACGCGGCCGAGGCGCCCGGGCAGGCGAGCACGGGCAGGCCGATCGCGACGGCGTTGCGCAGGAAGATGCGGGCGAACGAGTCGGCGACGACGCACGCGATCCCGAGCGCCTTCAGGTTCTCGGGGGCGGTCTCACGACTCGACCCGCAGCCGAAGTTGCTGCCGGCGACGACGAGGTCGCCCGGGCGCGCCGCGCGCGGGAAGTCCGGATTGAGCGATTCGAGACAGTGCTGCTTGCGCACGCTGACCGGGTCGATCGCGTACTCGCCGGGCGAGAGCAGGTCGGTCGAGACGTCGTCGCCGAAGCGCCAGACGCGGCCGGCGATCCGGGCGCTAGCCATCACCGCCCGCCTCCCGCGGGTCGGCGATCGCCCCGGCGAGCGCGGAAGCGGCGACGGTCTCGGGCGAGGCGAGGTAGATCTCCGCCCGCGCGCTCCCCATCCGCCCGACGAAGTTGCGGTTGTGGGTGCCGATGCAGCGCTCCCCGGGACCGAGCAGGCCGCCGTGGCCGCCGAAGCAGGGGCCGCAGCCGGGCGGCAATAGCGACGCGCCCGCGTCGGCGAGCGCCTGGATGGCGCCCGAGCGGACGGCGGCCTGGAAGACCGCGCGCGAGGCCGGGGCGACGAGCAAGCGCACCCCGGGATGGACGAGGCGGCCGCGCACGATCGCGGCGGCCGCCTCGAGATCCTCGAGACGGCCGTTGGTGCAGGAGCCGATGAAGGCCTGGTCGATCCGCGTGCCCGCGACCGCACCGACCGGCTCGACGTTGTCGACCGCGGCGGGGAGCGCGACCTGCGGCTCGAGCACCGCGAGGTCGAGCTCGTGCACGGCCTCATAGGCGGCGTCGGGGTCGGGACCGAACGGCTCGAGCCCCGGGCGACCACGCTCGGCCAGGTAGGCGAGCGCGGCCTCATCGGCCGCGAAGAAGCCGAACTTGGCCCCGATCTCGACGGCCATGTTGCAGACGGTGAGCCGGCTCGCGATGCTCGCGCCGCTGGCGGCCAGCCCCCCGAGCTCGATCGCCTTGTACTGGGCGACGTCGTCGCCGTGGCGCCCGGCGAGCGCGAGGATCACGTCCTTCCAGGCCACTCTCGGCTGGAGCTGGCCGGAGAGCTCGAAGCGGATCGTCGGCGGCACCCGGAACCAGAGCTTGCCGGTCGCGAGCGCGTACACCATCTCGGAGGTGCCAATGCCGGTGCCGGCGGCGGCTAGCGCGCCGTGCGTCGTCGTGTGCGAGTCGGTGCCGACGACGAGCGCCCCCGGTACGACGTGACCGCGCTCGGGCAGGAGCTGGTGGCAGATGCCGGTGCCGGCGTCGTAGAAGGCAGAGATCCCGAACCGCTCCACGTGCTCGCGGATCGTCCGGTGCGCCGTCGCGGCCGCCTCCGACGGGGCCGGCACGAGGTGGTCGAGCACGACGACCGTACGGCCGGAGTCGAATACCTCCTCGACACCGAGCTCGACGAGCTGGCGGAAGACATCGGCCGCGAAGATGTCGTGAACGAGCGCCAGGTCGATCGAGGCGGCGACGAACTCGCCCGGCCGCACCTCGTCGCGCCCGGACGCGCGCGCCAGCACCTTCTCGGCGAGCGTCAGTCCCACGGCTACATCGCCGGGCTCTGGAGGCTGCGCCCGCCGCAGACGTACAGCACCTGGCCGGTCAGGTAGGACGCCTCGTCGCAGGCGAACGAGAGCACGGCCTGGGCGATGTCCTCGGGGGTGCCGATGCGACCGAGCGGCACCGTCTTGATCAACCGCTCCTGGATCTCCTCTCTGAGCTGGCGGAAGAGGGGCGTGTCGACGAGCGCCGGTGCGATGCAGTTGACGGTGATCCCGAAGCGGGCGAGCTCGAGCGCGAGCGTACGGGTGAGGCTGACGACGCCGCCCTTGGAGGCCGAGTAGCTGACCTGGCCGGGATTGCCGAGCCACGCCCGCGAGGCGATATTGACGATCCGGCCCGAGCGTTGCTCCTGCATGTGCCGCGCGGCCTCGCGGCAGCAGAGAAACTGCGACTTCAGGTTCACGCGGAGCGTCTCGTCCCAGTCCTCCTCGCTCATCTTCGTCAGCCAGGCGTCGCGGGCGATGCCGGCGTTGTTGACGAGGATGTCGACGCGTCCCCACTCCGCCGCCGCCCGTCCGACCAGCGACTCCGCGCCTGCCGCGGTGCCGACGTCGGCGGCGACGCCGACCGCCGTCCCGCCGGCCGCAACGAGCTCGGCGGCCACCGACTCCGCCCGCTCCGCCGCGACGTCGTTGACGACGACTCTGGCGCCGCGGGCAGCGAGGAGCGTCGCGATCGCCGCTCCGATCCCCTGCCCCGACCCCGTGACGACGGCGACCCGGTCCTGTACCTGCATCCGATCCGCTCCTTTCTCAGCGCCCGACGAAGACGGGGGCGCGCTTCTCGACGAACGCCCTGATTCCCTCCTGGCGATCCTCAGTGTCGCGCAGGAACGCGTGGCAGGAGCGCTCGAACTCGAGCCCCTCGTCGAGCGGGGCGTCGAGAGCGCGGTCGACCGACTCCTTGATCTTGCGCAGAGACAGGGGCGCCTTCTCCGCGATCGAGCCGGCGAGCGCCTTCGCCTGCTCGTGCAGGGAGGCGGCGGGGACGACGCGGTTAACGAGCCCGAGCGACAGCGCCCGCGCCGCGTCGATCCGCTCGCACGTGAACATCAGCTCCTTGGCCCGCGACGGGCCGACCAGGCGGGTCAGGCGCTGCGTTCCGCCCGCCCCCGGCATGCTCCCCACCCTCGCCTCTGGCAGCCCGAACTGGGCGGTATCCGCCGCGACGCGCAGGTCGCAGGCGAGCGCGAGCTCGAGCCCGCCGCCGAGGCAGTAACCGTGAATCGCCGCGATTGTCGGGCGCTCCAGGCGCTCGAGGCGGCGGAAAACCCGGTGCACGGCTGCGGCGAGCGGGTCGATACCGGAGCCGTCGTCGTACTCCTTCGCGCGTGCCTTGAGGTCGGCGCCGACGCAGAACGCCTTCTCGCCGCTCGCGGCGAGCACGACCGCACGAATGCCGGCATCGGCCTCGGCCGTCTCGAGCACCCGCTCGAGCTCCTCGAGCAGCTCGACCGTCATCGCGTTCAGCGCTTCCGGGCGGTTCAGCGTCGCGACGCCGACCGCGCCATCGGTGGCCCACAGGACCGGCTGCTCCATCGTCTTCGCTCCTCCTTCAGGCAGCCACCGCGCGACCGGCGTCCAGGACTGCGCCGGTGTCGAGCAGGGAGCCGATCTCGCGGTCGCGTGTTGCGGTTCGCGGCGGGGGAGGCCGTCGCGACCCCGTCGGCGAATGGGGGCTCCAGCCCTCGCCCCCATTCGCCGACGGGAGGCTCGACCTCGACGGCCTCCGCCCCGAGATCGCCGAGCGCGATCGCGCGGGTCGAGCCCGCCGCCCCCCGTGAGTGGCCGCGCGCGCGAGCGTCCCGAGTGCCGATTCGAGCTGTTTGACCATCCGGTCAGAAGTGTCGCGGGAGGGCTCGCGCGGCACAACCGGACGGCCGCATCATTCGCCCTGGCGCGAATGCATCACGGCGAATGATGAAGCGAACGGATTGACCCGCCGGTCAGCCTGAGCGAGCCTTACTGCGTGACGAGCGCGGACCCGCCCGCTCCCGCCGCTACCGCGCTGCTGGCCGGCAGTCGCTGCCCCGCCTGCGGGGCGGCGTTCTACCCCCCACGGGGGGTCTGCTCCCACTGCCTCGGCAAGCTCGAGGAGACGCCGCTCTCGACCCGCGGAACCGTCTACACCCACACGGTCGTGCATCAATCGGCGCCGGCCTTCGAGACGCCGTACACGCTTGTCTACGTCGATCTGCCCGAGGGCGTGCGCGTGCTCGGCCAGCTCGCGGGCGAGGCCAGGATCGGGATGGAAGTCGAGCTCGAGCCCGACGAGCGGCTCGGCTTCCGCTTCCGCCCGACCCGGGAGAGCGCGTGAACGAGGTCGTCGTGATCGGCGTCGGGATGACGCGGTTTGGCAAGCACCCCGACCGGGACGCCACCGAGCTAGGCGCGGAGGCCGCGCTCGCCGCGATCCGCGATGCGGGGATCGAGCCCAGGCGGATCGAGGGCGCCTACTGCGGCCACGTCTTCCAGGGGATGGCGATGGGCCAGCGCGTGCTCGCGCACATCGGCCTCGCCGGGATCCCGCTCACGAACGTCGAGAACGTCTGCTCGAGCGGCGCGGTCTCGATCCGCGAGGCGGCGCTCTCGATCCGCGCCGGCGAGCACGACGTGGTGCTCGCGCTCGGCGTCGAGCATCTCACCTCCCGCTTCCAGGGCGCCCTCACGCCCGACCCGGACGACGTCGAGGCGACGGTCGGCTTGACGATGCCCGGGATCTACGCGATGAGGGCCACGCGCTACTTCGAGGACTACGGGGTCGGGCGGGAGCAGCTCGCGCTCGTCCCGGTCAAGAACAAGGCGAACGCCGCCCGCAACCCGATGGCGCAGTTCCAGGAGCCGGTCACGGTCGAGCAGGTGCTGGAGGCGCGGCCGATCGCCGAGCCGCTCGGAAAGCTCGACTGCTCGCCCGTCACCGACGGGGGCGCCGCGGCGATCCTCTGCAGCGCGGCGGCGGCCCGGCGCCTGAACGGGCGTGGGATCAGGCTCGCCGCCTCCTCGCTTCGCACCGGCACCGTCGACCCCGAGCCAGGATCGATGACGTTCGAGCCGCTCACCAACGCGGCCGCGAGGGACGCGTACGAGCGCGCCGGTGTCGGGCCCGACGACGTCGGACTCGCCGAGGTGCACGACTGCTTCTCGATCGCCGAGGCGCTGCGGGTCGAAGGCTGCGAGCTCTACCCGCGCGGCGGCTACCTGCACGCGGTCGAGCGCGGCGAAGCGTCGATCGGGGGGCGGCTGCCCGTCAACCCGAGCGGCGGCCTGCTCGGGAAGGGCCACCCGCTCGGCGCCACGGGCGTCGCGCAGGTGGTCGAGATCGTCCGCCAGCTCCGCGGCGAGGCGGGCGACCGCCAGATCGAGGGCGCGACGGTCGGGCTCGCCCACTGCCGCGGCGGCAAGGCGGCCGGCGTCGAGGGCGCCGCGTGCACCGTCCAGATCCTCGTCCGGTAGCGACCCCGTGACACGGCAGGTCCCGATCCGCTTCGTGCTCATGCGCGGCGGGACGAGCAAGGCCGTGTTCCTGCGCGAGAGCGACCTGCCGGCGGAGCGACACGCGCGCGATCGCGTGATCCTGTCCCTGTTCGGCAGCCCCGACCCCCGCCAGATCGACGGGCTCGGCGGAGCCGACATCCTCACGAGCAAGCTCGCGATCATCGGGCCGCCGACGCGCGAGGACGCCGACCTCGACTACACGTTCGCGCAGATCTCGGTCTCCGAGCCGCACGTCAGCTACGACATCAACTGCGGCAACATCTCGTCCGCTGTCGGAACGTACGCGGTCGAGGAGGGGTTCGTTCGCCCGGACGGCGACACGGCCTCGGTGCGAATCCACAACACGAACACGGACTCGGTGTTCGTGGCGGAGGTGGCGCTCGAGGGGGGCGAGCCGGCGGTCGAGGGCGACCTCATCGTCGACGGCGTACCCGGGACGGGGGCGCCGATCCTGCTCGACTTCTCCCCGACGGTCGGGGGCGCGACCGGTTCGCTCTTCCCGACGGGATCGGTGGCGGACACGCTCGACGTGCCGGGCATCGGGCAGGTTCCGGCGAGCGTGGTCGACATCGGGAACCTCTCGGTCTTCTTCGGGGCGGGCGCGCTCGGCCTCGCCGGCACGGAGCTCCCGGGCGAGCTGACACCGGCGACGCTGCGGGCCTTCGACGCGGTCAAGGACGCGGCGGCGCTGAGGATCGGTATCGCGGCAGGCGGGCTCGTGCCCGTGCCGGTCGCCGTGGCGCGGCCCGCGGCGTACGTCACGCTCGACGGCTCACCCGTCGCCGCGACGGAGGCGAGCCTCGTCGCCCGGGTCGTCGGCGGCCGCCCGCCATCGCCGCACAAAGCCTACCCCGGCACGGTGGGCGTGACGACCGCGGTCGCCGCGCTTGTCCCCGGCACCGTGGTCGCGGCGGTCGCGGCAGTCCCGCCGGCCGGCGACCCGGTGTCGATCGGCCACCCGAGCGGGATCCTGCCGATCTGGGCGCGGGTGGGCGAGACTACAGGCGGCGGCTGGGACGTCGAGCAGGCCGCCTACGCCCGCACCGCCCGCCGTCTCGCCGAGGGCATCGCCTACATCCGCCCCGGCGCCTGGCCCGCCTGAGCGCCCGTCCAGCCATGCCCGACCTCGCCCTGTTCGCAGACGTCCGGGGGTCAGACCCCGGGGTCAGACCCCTTGATGGGGACGGACTCAGATCCTGCACGCACCCCGCTCGGGGAAACGAATCCCGCGACGCGCCGGCGCACGGGGTCTGACCCCCGCCCAGCTCGCGCGGACGCGTCCGAGGGAAACACCGGACGGCTCCCCACCGGCAGGTCAGGTCGCGTGACGGACGAACAGCACGACCGCCTCGAGGCGGCTGTGCACCCCGAGCTTGGCGAGGATGTTCTGCACGTGGTTTCGCACTGTCGCGAGCGAGACGACGAGCGCTGTCGCGATCTCTCGCGTGTCGAGCCCGTCGGCGAGGAGCCCGAGGATCTCCCGCTCGCGCGGCGTCAGTGTGGCGAGGTGAGCGGCACCGTCGGTAGGCGCGGTCTCCGGCGGAGCGGTCGCGAGCCGGAGCCGGTCGGCGACGAGCCGCTCGAGCTCGGGTGGCAGCGCGACCTCGCGGAAGAAATGAACGAGCCGGCAGTAGCGACGGACCTCAGGCGGCGGCACCAGCGTCGAGACGGATAGCCACACCGCCCGTCCCGAGCGCGACCGCGCGACCACGTCACGGCACCCGACGAGTTCCCCCGACTCGGTCGGCCTGCATCCCGTGCAGAACGCGCTGCAGACGGAGTTCCCGCAACGATCGACGAACTCGAGCACCTCATGGCAGGGACGGCCGACCACCTCGGCCTCCTGATGCTCGAGGAGGGACTCGGCCGCGGCGTTCCACGCCAGGATCGCCCCGCCCGGACCGACAGCGACCATTCCGTCGGCCGTCCGACCCAGCAGATCGAAGACGTCCACCGGTTCTCGTAGGAGTTCTTCCAGCGCTGCCATCGCCGTCCTCCGGGGACTCGCGTCGCGGGATCCCACGGACTGTACCAAAACAGTAACTCTTTTTCACTCCGGAGGGCGTGCCGATGATGCAGCGACACCAGCGAAGTGATGCGCACGCCGGATTGAACTCGCATGTCCCCTCCGCGATCCTGGGTCTTGACTGGGCGGTCAAGGAGGAGAGGCGCGGTGAGCGACGCCAACGGATACGGCCGGGAGCAGGCGCTCCTCTACGACTGGAACCTGGTTTCGGACGTTCCGGCGCCGCAGCATCGCGTCGAGCTCAACGACGAGACGCTCCGGGACGGTCTCCAGAGCCCGTCCGCCCGGCACCCTTCACTCGAGCGTAGGATCGAGCTCCTCCACCACATGGAGCGGCTTCGGATCGACGCCGCGAACATCGGCTACGCGGGTGCCGGCCACCAGGCTCTCGCTGACGTGATCGCGCTCGCTGCCGAGATCCGGCAGGCCGGCCTCTCCATCTGGCCCAACTGCGCCGGGCGCACCGCACCCGCCGACATCGAGCCGATCGCGGCGGCCCAGCACGCTTCGGGCGTTCGCATCGCCGCCCATCTCTTTCTCGGCTCGAGCCCGCTCCGCCAGTACGCGGAAGGCTGGGACCTCGACTTCCTGCTCAGGACGACGGAAGCGGCCGTGGGACTCGCGCGCAGCCTTGACCTGGACGTGATGTTCGTGACCGAAGACACGACACGGGCGCGAGCCGAGGACCTGCGCGCTCTCTACACGACCGCGATCGAGGCTGGCGCAACGCGGATCTGCCTGGCCGACACGGTTGGCCACGCGACGCCCTGGGGCGTACGGAACCTCGTGCGTTTCGTTCGCGGCGTCGTCGCCGACTCCGGAGAGGATGTCCGGATCGACTGGCACGGGCATCGAGATCGCGGCCTCGACGTGATCAACTCTCTCGTCGCGCTCGCCGAGGGAGTCGATCGGATCCACGCCTGCGGCCTGGGAATCGGCGAGCGGTCGGGCAACACGCCGCTCGACGTCCTCCTCGTCAACCTGAAGCTGCTCGGCTGGATCGACCGCGACCTGACCAGCCTGCCCGGGTACTGCCGGGCGGTGGCGGACGCCCTGGAGATACCGATCCCCTGCAACTACCCGGTCGTCGGCGGCGACGCGTTCCGGACCTCGACCGGCGTGCATGCCTCCGCGATCCTGAAGGCCCTGCGTCGCGGCGACACCTGGCTGGCCGACCGCGTCTACTCGAGCGTCCCTGCTTCGGACTGCGGCCTGGAGCAGGTGATCACGATCGGGCCCATGAGCGGGCAGGCCAACGTGGTCGCGTGGCTCGACGCGCGCAGGCTTCCGTACGATGGGCCGACGGTCGAGCGGATCCTCGCAGCCGCGAAGGCCTCGAACCACGTACTCGAGGAACGTGAGGTCATGGGCATCCTCGCCGCGGCCTCGGCTGCCTGAGCGCGATCGCGGCGAGCCTGCTCCCGGTCTCCTAGAGTGGGCCGCCATGCGCGCGGATGCGACATTCACGCAACCGATCCAGACAACCCGCACCTTCGAGGCGGCAATCGAGAACATCGTCGAGGCGATCGAGCGGGCCCGATTCGGCCGGGGCGACCAGCTTCCGAGCGAGGGCGAGCTCGCCACCCAGCTCGGGATCTCGAAACCCACCCTGCGTCAGGCGCTGCGGGTGCTCGAGCGAGCCGGCCTTCTATCGGTGCGGCAGGGGAAGGGCGGCGGGATCTTCGTCGCCTCCGATCTCGTCCCATCCGATGCGATCCTGGGCGCTGTCGCCCTGGAGGAGAGCTTCATCGTGGACGTCCTGCGCGGTCGGCGGGTACTCGAGACAGCGATCACGGAGTTCGCCGCAGCCGTCGCGACCCGAGACGACTTCGACGAGATCGAGCGGTCAATCGGCCTGCTCCGGGCCCATCTCGGCGACCGGGCGATGGTGATGCGAGCGGACGCCATGTTCCATCGCGCGGTGATCAGGGCCTCGCACAACCAGACGCTGCAGGCAGCGATGCGCGGCGTCGTACGCGACCTCGCCGCGATCCGCGACTCCTACTCGGGCGGCCTCGGGCAGGACGAGCGGACGCTCGCCGTGCATGTCCGCCAGCTCGAGGCCATGCGACGCGGCGACGCCCCCGAGCTGGGAGCCGTGCTCGGCGAGCATTTCGCGATGCTCGAGGAGGCGTTCGCGGCGGCAATCGGCCGCACGCGGGCGGACCTCTTCGGGCCTGCGGCGGGCTGAGTGAGCGCACCACACGGCCTGCGCGGACACGCCCACCGGGGTCAGACCCCGGGGTCAGACCCCTTGATGCGCGCGGACTCAGATCTTCCGGACTTCCCGGTATTACAAGGCGCATTGCGGGGGTCTGACCCCGGGGTCTGACCCCCTTCGCGCGCCGGTGGCCATGGCCGCAAGGGGCATACTCCACTCGCGACATCAGTCCGCCAGACGCGCGAGCGCCTCGTCGACGAGGCGGGGCATGTCGGCCCAGATATCGTCGGAGCCGAGCACGACCGCGATCACCGAGTGCTCGCCGCGGCGGACGGCAACCGCGAGGCACCCGCCGGCTCTCGTCGTGTAGCCGGTCTTGACGCCGAAGGTGCCCGCGTACGTCCAGAGCATCTTGTTGTGGTTGACCCACTCCTTCGCGTACGTCGGCGGCGGCCACGACACGCGCTTGACGCGGGTGCGCACCATCGCCGCGAAGACCGGGTTCTCGAGCGCCTCGCGCGCGATGATCACCTGGTCGCGGGCGCTCGAGAGGTTCGTATCGTCGTTCAGCCCGGACGGGCTGCGATAGGTCGTGTCGGTCATGCCGAGCTCCCGCGCCCGCGCGTTCATCATCCCGTAGAAGCGGCTCAACGAGCCGTGCCCGGCGTCGTACGCCAGCGCCACGACCGTGTCGTTGGTTGACTCGAGCAAGGCGGAGAGAAGCAGCTGCTTGCGCACGTACCAGCGCCCCTCCCGAAGCCCCTCGAGATTCGGCTCCACCCGGACCGCCTCGGCGGGCACCCTCACCTTCCTGCCGAGCTCGCCCGCCTCGATCACGAGCAGGGCGGTCATCATCTTCGTGAGCGACGCGATCGGTAGCCGCCGCCGCTCCCGCCTCGCCACCAGGATCTCGCCCGTGTCCGAATCGACGGCGATGTACGCGCGGGCGCTCAGCTTCGGCCGGAACCTGGCCTCCCGGGACTCCGGCCCGTAGGAGAGCGGGACGAGCCCTCCCTCCGCCTCCGGAACCTCCGGCGGCGCCGTCGTCGCCGGAGCCGGCTGCGACTCGACCGCGCCCGCGGACGACGCCGGCGACACCGTGCTTCCCGCCCGCGGCTTGTCGCCACCCCCGAGGGCGAGCACGATGCCGGCGCCGAGGCCCGCCGCACCCAGCACGACGACGAGAGCCAGGGGCCTGCGGACTCTCACGGCCAGTACCATAGGCGCCCGTGCGGGCGATCGTGACCGGAGGCGCTGGCTTTATCGGCTCGCACGTCGTGGATGCGCTCCTCGCTCGCGGTGACACGGTTACCGTGCTCGACAACTTGACAAGCGGGTGCCGCGAGAACGTCGACCGTCGCGCCGAGCTCGTCGAAGCCGACGTTCGCGACGGCGCGGCCGTGGACGCCGCCTTCGCCCGCACCCGGCCGGCCGTCTGCTTCCACCTGGCCGCCCAGGCCGACGTGCGCGTGTCCGTCGCCCGTCCGGACTTCGACTGCGAAGTGAACGTGCTCGGCACCGTCCGGGTGCTCGAGGCGGCCCGGAGCACGGCCGCCAGGGTCGTGTTCGCATCCACCGGCGGGGCGATCTACGGGGAGTGCGAGCGGCCGGCGGGCGAGAGCTCCGCGCGGCAGCCGCTGTCCCCTTACGGCGCCGCCAAGCTTGCGGCGGAGGAGTACCTCGCGACCTACAGCCGGCTGCACGGAGCCGGGCACGTCGTGCTGCGATTCGGCAACGTCTACGGACCGCGCCAGGACCCGCATGGCGAGGCCGGCGTGGTCGCGATCTTCCTCGGCCTGCTCGCGACCGGCGGCACGCCCACGGTTTTCGGGAGTGGGAGCCAGCGTCGTGACTACGTCTACGTCGGCGACGTCGTCCGCGCGACGCTCGCCGCCGCGGGAAGGCCGGGCGGCGTCTTCAACATCGGCACGGGCCGGGACACGTCGGTGCTCGAGCTGCTCGCAGCCTGCCGCCGCGTCACCGCCATCGACGCACGGGCAACGCACGCGCCGCCGCGTGAGGGCGAGCTCGAGCGCAGCGTCCTCGACCCGACGCTCGCCGAGCGCGAGCTCGGCTTCCGGCCGTCCGTCTCGCTCGACGACGGTCTGCGCGCCACCTGGGAGTGGGTACTCGAGAAGGAGCGGGGCTAGCCACGGCGAACTCACGCGGCCGTGGACGCTCCCGCTCCGGCGCTCGCTGCCTTCTCCTACCCTGAGACACCGTCTCGCTGGCGTCGGGCCGCGCTCGTCAGCGCCGCCATCGCCGGGCTCGAGCTCGTCGCGCTCGTCGTGATCGCGCTCGCATTCGTCGCGAGGCCGTTGGCCGACGACGCGGCGTCGAAGCCGGCCGCGACCGCGTCGGCAACGAGCGCCGAGAAGGTGACCTCGGCGGCGGCGGCGGCGACCGTCGAGACGTCGACCGCGGCCCTCACGCGGGCCGAGACCGCCGTGCTCGTCCTGAACGGCAATGGCGTCTCGGGCGCCGCGAGCGCGGCGGCGGAACGCGTGAGAGGACTGCGCTACCCCGTGACGGCGGTTGCGGACGCATCGCGCCGCGACTTCCCGCGCACGATCGTCATGTACCGTCCGGGCCTGCGCGGCGAGGCGCTGCGCCTCGCCCGCGACCTCGGTCTCGGGGCGGGGCGAGCGGTACCGCTCGACGGGCTGCGCGCCTCGCAGCTTGGCGGTGCCAAGCTCGTGCTCGTCGTCGGCGGCTAGGGCCGTTCCCGGCAGCTAGAATTCCCTGCATACACTGGGAATCGGACGGGTCTCTCGTGTCCGTCCGACCTCCGCGCTACCTTGCGCAGTCCGCCCCCGCGACCGGGGCGCGCGCAACGTAGTCTTCGGGGAGGAGCCTCACGATGTCGGCCGTGGACCGGACAGATCATGCACCCCTGCCAGCGGAGGAGGAGCTGCGGAACGCGGCGGTCGATCCCAAGCGGACCTGCAGCGTCAGCCGCTACTACACGATCCCCGGTCGCAATCCCTTCGACGAGGTCGAGTGGGAGGTTCGTACCGCCCTGATCCCGGGCAAGGACGGCCCCGCCTTCGAGCAGCGCGGGGTCGAGTTCCCACGCTTCTGGTCGCAGACGGCGACGAACATCGTCGCGCAGAAGTACTTCCGCGGCCGGCTGGGCGCGCCCGAGCGCGAGTCGAGCGTGCGCCAGATGGTCAACCGGGTCGCCGACACGATCACCGGCTGGGGCGTCGAGGGCGGCTACTTCGCCGACGACGGCGACGCGGAGGCCTTCCGCGCCGAGTTGAAGGCGATCCTCGTCAACCAGCTCGCGTCCTTCAATTCCCCGGTCTGGTTCAACGTCGGCTTCGAGGAGCGCCCGCAGTGCTCGGCGTGCTTCATCCTCTCCGTGGACGACTCGATGGAGTCGATCCTCGACTGGATCCGCCGCGAGGGAATGATCTTCCGCGGCGGCTCGGGCTCGGGCGTCAACCTCTCCCGGCTGCGCTCGTCGAGGGAGCAGCTCTCCAAGGGCGGGCACGCGTCGGGGCCGGTCTCGTTCATGCGCGGCGCGGACGCGTCGGCCGGGACGATCAAGTCGGGTGGCAAGACGAGGCGAGCGGCGAAGATGGTCGTCCTCGACGCTGACCACCCGGACATCGAGGAGTTCATCTGGTGCAAGGCGCGCGAGGAGGAGAAGGCGCGCGTGCTAGCGGCGGCCGGCTACGACATGTCGCTCGACTCGCCGCACTGGGCGTCGATCCAGTACCAGAACGCGAACAACTCGGTGCGCGTCACCGACGCGTTCATGCAGGCGGCGGCCGACGACCGGGACTGGAACCTGACCGCGCGCACGGATGGGACCGTGCTCGCAACGGTGAAGGCCCGCAGCCTGCTGCGCCAGCTCGCCGACGCCGCCTGGCAGTGCGCCGACCCGGGCGTCCAGTACGACACGACGATCAACGCGTGGCACACGACCCCGAACTCGGGCCGGATCAACGCGTCGAACCCCTGCTCCGAGTACATGCACCTCGACGACTCGGCGTGCAACCTCGCCTCGCTGAACCTGATGCGCTTCCGCCGCGAGGACGGCGAGCTCGACGTGGAGGCCTTCACGCACGCCGTCGACACGATCTTCCTCGCCCAGGAGATCGTCGTCGGCTACTCGAGCTACCCGACGCCCGAGATCGAGCGCAACGCGCGCGCGTACCGCCAGCTCGGCCTCGGCTACGCGAACCTCGGCGCGCTGCTCATGGCTCGCGGGCTGCCGTACGACTCCGACGAGGGGCGCGCGTACGCCGCCGCGGTCACGGCGCTGATGACCGGGCGGGCGTACCGCAAATCGGCCGAGATCGCAGCCCGGATGGGCCCGTTCGCGGGCTACCGCCCGAACGCGGCCGCGATGCTCGGCGTGATCGCGAAGCACCGCGCCGCGGTCGGCAACATCGACCACGCGCACGCGGTCCCGGCCGACCTGCTCTCCGCCGCCCGCCAGGCCTGGGACGACGCGCTCGACCTCGGCGAGGCGCACGGCTTCCGCAACGCGCAGGCCTCGGTGCTCGCGCCGACCGGCACTATCTCATTCATGATGGATTGCGATACAACCGGGGTCGAGCCGGACTTCTCGCTGGTCAAGTCGAAGAAGCTGGTCGGCGGCGGCGAGATCACGATCGTCAACGGGACCGTGCCGATGGCGCTCGAGAAGCTCGGCTACGCACCCGCGGAGGTCGATCAGATCGTCGCGTATATCGACGATCGCAACACGATCGTCGGCGCGCCGTTCGTGAAGACCGAGCACTACCCGGTCTTCGACTGCGCGATCGGGGAGCGCGCGATTCACTACATGGGCCACGTGAAGATGATGGGTGCCGTCCAGCCGTTCATCAGCGGGGCGATTTCGAAGACGGTCAACCTCCCGGAGCAGGTGACCGTCGACGAGGTCGCGCAGCTCCTCGTCGAGTCGTGGCAGCTCGGCGTGAAGGCGATCGCGATCTACCGCGACAACTGCAAGGTCGCCCAGCCGCTGTCCGGTAAGGACAACGGGGCGGCGGCCGTGTCGCTGCTCGGCAAGCCGCGGCGCCGCCGGCTCCCTGACGATCGTGTCGAGGTCGGCCGCAAGTTCCGCGTCGGCGACTACGAGGGCTACATCCACGTCGGCCTGTTCGAGGACGGCACCCCCGGCGACATCTTCGTCGACATCGCGAAGGAGGGCACGACGCTCGCGGGCCTGATGAACTCGTTCATGATCTCCGTCTCGCTCGGCCTCCAGTACGGCGTCCCGCTCGACGTGTACGTCTCGAAGTTCAGCCACATGCGCTTCGAGCCGTCGGGGATGACGAACGACCCGGACATCCGGGTCGCGAAGTCGCTTGTCGACTACATCTTCCGCTGGATGGGGAAGAAGTTCCTCGACACCGAGACGCAGCAGGAGCTCGGAATCATGAGCCCCGAGGTGAAGGCGCGCCTCGCGGAGACCCACGACCTGCTCGAGAGCGGCGGCACCGCCCCGCCATTCGCGCCGGCGGTGACGCCCGGCCAGACGGCGCTCTTCAACGCCTGGGAGGACGCCGTCGAGTGCGCCAAATGCGGCGGCCGGATGATCCGGACCGGCTCCTGCTACACGTGCCGCGACTGCGGCCAGAACACCGGCTGCAGCTGAGCCTGAGCTGACGGAGCGCTGCCCCGCTCGCGACCGGGCGGGGCAGCTCAGCCGGCCCAGGGGCCGATGCCGGCAAGGCGCTCGACGGTGATGCGCATCACGTGGCCGGGCGGCGGGTCGTCCATCGGCGGGAACTCCACGTCCGGACCGAGGTAGCGGCCGGCGAGGCGCTGGAGCAGCTCGGGCGCGCCGCCCTCCTCGAGCCGGGCGCGCCCGTAGACGACGAGGTACTGCAGCAGCCCGGGCGGCTGGATCACGGTGCCCGTGATCGAGAGGGCGACGCGCGGGTCGCGGCGGACGTTTCGGAGCTTGCGCTGCCCCGCGGTCAGGTGCGCCGAGATGATCTCGTCTCCGTCGAGACCGACCCAGATGCCGGTGACCTGGGGCGAGCCGTCCGGGTTGGTCGTCGCGAGGTGGGCGAGCTGCCCGGACTCGATCAGCTCGCGTGCGCTCCGGGGCAGCTTCACGACCAAAGGATCTCGCACCGGCGGGCCCGGCGCAACGGCCCCGGCCCGCCTACCCGAACAGCTCGGGCGGGCTGGCCGCGCGGTAGCGCAGCACGTTCGTGAGGTCGCGGCCGCGGATCGTGCCCCACGAGTGGTACGTGATCCCCCAGGAGTCAATCATCGAGCGGTCGGGGAAGACGCAGACCTGGAGCACCGGGTCGATCTCGTCGATGTCGGAGACCCAGCCGCCCCCGGCCGCGCTGGGGCGGCCGAACGACTCGGTGCCGCCGAGGCTCGCGCAGTGGATGGAGGCGGGGTTGGGGCCGCCGGGGATGTCGCCGACGGGCGGCTGCGTCAGGTAGGCGATCGCGGCGAGGGTCGGCTCGGTCGCGTGCAGCGTCGCGAGGGAGACGAAGATCCGCGATCCATCGCTCGCCTCGAACCGGCAGAAGCGAGCCGAGCCGGCGAGTCGCAGCGGACTCGGACCGTTCGTCCCGTACGCGGGGTAGCGCACCTGCACGGTGCCGCCCTGGCTGCGGCAGTAGTCGGGCGGGGCCGGTTTCGCCTCCCCGGCGGCCGAGGAGTCGCCGTAGGCGGCGACGAGGACGCCGATCACGGGCAGCGCCACGAGGAGCGCGGCCCAGGCCGCGAGGCGCCCCGTCCGGGTGTCGAAGAGCCACCGCACGACGTGAAGCCTCGCGCCGGGCGGCGCCGCTCACATCGGGGAGACCGCTGAGCCCGACTTCGGCTTCCTACGGATCCGCCCGTCGCGGCTGCGGGCGCCGGCCACCACGAGCGCGCGCGTTCGGCGACGGGGAGCGTGAGCGAGGCCGTGCCGATAACGGCCGCGGCCGGGGGGAAAAGGGGAGTTCGCCCGATCGCGCTCGGGCCTGGCGCAGCCGTGAACTCGGCCCGTGGCGGCGCAGTCCGCACCGTCCGGGTGCAGACCCGGCGGCGGCCAGGGGAGAGCCGGGAGGCAGCCTCTCGAGACCGAACGCGCGTACAGCCGGCGGTGATCGGTGGACGAAGGCCCTCAGACCGAGCCGCGCAGAACGAGCCGCTGGCCGTTCATGCTCGCGGCCGCGTCCGAGAGGAGGTAGACAATCGCCTCCGCGACGTCCTCGGCCGGCTGGAACGCCGCGAACGACTGCTCCGGCCGCTGCGCCCGCAGCTCCGGGGTGAGGACCGCCCCAACCACGAGGATGTTCGCGGTCGAGCCGGTGCCGCGGAAGCGGTCGGCGAGCGCGAGCGTCCACGTCTCCGCCGCGGCCTTGGCGGCGGCGTAGGCCGCCGACGCCTGGGAGGGCGCCTGCGCCTGGCCGGACGAGACGATCACGAAGCGGCCGCGGCCGCTCGCGAGCAGGTGCGGTAGGAACGCGCGCGTCACGTTCTGCGCCGTCCGGACGAGCAGCGCGGCCAGGATGTCCCAGTCCTCGGCCGGCGCCGCCTCGATGGGCACGCCGCCCCGGTAGCCGCCGACGAGGTGGGTGACCGCATCGACGCGGCCGTGCTCGGCCGCGAGCCGGCCGGCCCAAGCACGGGACGCGGCCTCGTCGAGGAGGTCGACGGCCTGGACGTCGGCGCCGCCGAGCTCGGCCGCCAGCGGCGCCAGCGACGCCGCCTCCCGGCCGGCGAGCGACACGGTCGCGCCGGCCGCCGCGAGCCGGCGCGCCACGAACGGTCCGAGGCTGCCGCCGGCCCCGGGGATCGCGACCACGCGGCCTTGCAGAGCACCCATCGCCCCGGATGCTAGCGCTCGCGCGGCGACCCTCAGGCGGTCGGCACCGCGGTGCCGGCGAGCACCCGGCCCCACTCACGTGCCCGCTCGAGCTCGCCCTCGTGAAGCGGCCCAGCCGAGCCGTCGACGACGAAGCTCTCCGGCGGCGCGACCAGCTGGTAGCCGTGAAGCTCGAGCCGGCGCGCGATCCGCTTGGCGGCTGAACCGGTCACGAGCCTCGGCTTGCCGATCCGCGTGTCGAAGGCCGCGGCGCGCACCCCCTCAGCCGCCCCGCGCGCGTCGAGCCACTCCCGCAGCGGCGGGCCGTCGAGGTCCCCCTCGAAGTGCAGCTCCTCCGGATGCTTCAGCGCGTCCTCCTGCGCAGCCTGCAGCGACCGGTGCGAGACCAGCCCGTGGACGTGCGTGGGGCCGCCGACGACGAGCAGGTCGGCGCCGGCGAGCTGCTCTGGACCGGCGTCGCCGACCGCTCGCAGGACGACTTCGGCCGACTCGGCCAGGCCGGCGGCGACAGCCTCGGCGGCCGCGCGCGTGTTCCCGTACGCCGACTCGTAGACGACGAGCGCCTTCATGGCTCGCTCCTTCCATCGTGCCCGGTTGTCGCTGCCAGGATGCCCGGGCGGGCGCTCGCCGGCATCGTGGACGGCCCCGAGCGCGGCTGCGGCTTGTCCGCAGGCCGCGGCGCTGCCGCGTCGAATCCGCCACCATGTCGGCGGTGGCGCGGCTCGCCCTACTCGCGTTCGTCGTCCTCGCCGCGGCGCTGCCCGGCCCGGCCGTGGCGGCGGGCCTCGACCCGTACCGCGACCTCGGTACCTGGGTCGACATCTACGACGAGAGCGTCTGGCGCAACCCCGAGGCGGCGGTGGAGGCGATCGCCGTCCGGGGCGTCCGCACCGTCTACGTCGAGACCGGCAACCACCGCCAGCCGGTCGCGATCCTGCGGCCGACGCTCGTCGGGCGCTTCGTCGAGGCAGCCCACGCGCGCGGGCTCGCCGTCGTCGCCTGGTATCTGCCCGGGTTCCTGAAGCCGAAGGTGGACGTGCGCCGCTCGCTCGCCGCGATCGACTTCCGCACCTCCGGCGGTCAGAGCTTCGACGGCTTCGCGCTCGACATCGAGGCGACCGACGTCCGCGACCCGGCGCTGCGCACGCAGCGGCTGCTGCGGGTGGCCCGGGGCATCCGCGCCGGCGCCGGCGCCGACTACGCGCTCGGCGCGATCATCCTCTCCCCGCGCGGGCTCGAGCTCTCGCCTGAGATCTGGCCCGGCTTTCCCTACGCCGGTCTTGCCGCCAGCTTCGACGTGTTCCTGCCGATGGTCTACTTCACCTACCGCACGCGTACCGAGCGCGAGACGCGCGACTACGTCGGCGAGGCAATCGCCGTCCTGCGCCGCGAGGTGGGGGACGAGAACGTCCCGGTTCACGTGATCGGCGGCGTCGCCGACCGCGCCCGCCGAGGGCAGGTGCGGGGCTTCGTGGACGCGGTCTGCGCCGCGAGCGTACTCGGGGGAAGCCTCTACGACTACGAGACCACCGGGGGTCCACGCTGGGCGCAGCTCGCCCGGCTCGCGGGCTGCACCGGCTGAGGCGGCCGGGTTGGCGCGGGCCCTGGCCCGCCCTAGAATCGCGCCGTGGAGCGGGACGACGACCTGCGCGCCGCGTGCTTCCTCGCGCTCGACGCGCTCCGCGCCCAGCTCGGCGACGAGCTCCCCTACGCTGGCGGGCTCGACCGGGGATTCGACTTCCGGGGGAGGCGGGTCCCCTTCCTCACGTACCAGAAGGGGATCTATCGCGCCGCCGCCCAGCGCGGCCCGGCCGCGCTCTCGGTCGTGACCTCGGTCGGGTCTCCCTACGACGACGAGGAGACGCAGCTCGGGTTTCTCTACGCCTACCGGGCCGGATCGGTCGACCAGCCGGACAACACGGCCCTGCGGGCTGCCCACGCGGCCGGCGCGCCGCTCGTCTACTTCGTCGGCACTCGCCCCGGCCACTACCGGGCTCTCTATCCCTTCTACGTCACGGAGGATCGCCCGCACGAGCGTCGCGTGCTCGTCACGCCCGGGGTGATCGACCGGACGCTGCCCGAGCCCGTGCCGATGCAGCTCGACGACGAGCTCTCGCGCCGCTACGAGGTGCGCCAGGTGCGGGCGCGTCTCCACCAGGCGCGCTTCCGCGGGCTCGTGCTGCCCGCATACCATGAGCGTTGCGCGGTCTGCCGGCTGCGGGAGGTGCGGCT
>WBZR01001383.1_pt1 | contig 20850 bp, 21 predicted proteins | sample 5204231 | NCBI WGS metagenome assembly WBZR01 (sample SAMN12412403, study PRJNA552823) | activated sludge metagenome | isolation source: activated sludge from anammox sidestream of wastewater treatment plant... | place: USA: Virginia | collected 2017-08 | reverse complement strand
ATGACTTAGCATCTTTAATCCGATAATAAAAGAAATTGATCCTATTAAATAAACAATATCTACAATATATTTTTCCATGTTATTTCTTCTTCTTCTTAAACATTTCAAGCATACGGTCAGTAACTACAAATCCTCCAACTACATTTAATGTACCCAATATTACAGAAATAAAACCAAGTATTAGTGCAAGATAGTTATCCGGCTCAGCATGCCCCATAACAATTATTGCACCAACAATAACTACACCGTGAATTGCATTTGCTCCGGACATCAGCGGAGTATGCAGTACTGAAGGAACATGTGAAATAACCTCTATTCCCAAAAAAACCATGAGTATAATCAGGTAAATATACCTGATATGCTCACTTAAAAAACCAAGTATATCCATTATTTGGTATCCTCTTTCTTCACCGGAGCAGACGCCCGTAATTTTTCGTTTACAATTTCACCGTTATGAGTTATGCAAGTGCCTTTTACAAGATCATCATCAAAATTCAGATTGATATTGCCATCTTTTAATATAAGCTTTAAAAATGTAAATACATTTTTCCCGAACATTTTGCTCGAATCAGATGGAATTGTTGAAGGTAGAAAAGAACTGCCTATTATTTTTACACCGTTTACTTCGATAGTTTCATCATTTTTGGTAAGTTCACAGTTTCCGCCTGTAGATGCAGCAAGATCAATTATTACTGATCCTTTTTTCATTTCCTTAACAGTTTTACCTGTTATAAGTACCGGAGCTTTTCTTCCGGGAATTTGAGCAGTTGTAATAATAACATCTGATTTAACTGCATGATCATGTATAACCTGTTTTTGTTTTTCCTTAAATTCTTCTGACTGCTCAACTGCATATCCGCCTGCGGCTTTATCATCTTTAGCACCTTCAACTTCTACAAATTTTGCACCAAGCGAGTTAACTTCTTCTTTAACAGCACTGCGTGTATCAAATGCCTCCACAACTGAGCCAAGTTTTCTTGCAGTTGCAATTGCCTGCAAACCTGCTACTCCTGCACCAAGAATAAGCACTTTAGCAGGAGTTATGCTCCCGGCAGCTGTCATAAACATCGGAAAAAACTTTGGCAGGTTTACAGCGGCAAGCAGTACTGCTTTGTATCCTGAAGCAGTTGCCTGCGAAGAAAGTATATCCATTGACTGTGCACGTGTTGTTCTTGGAATTGTTTCTAGACTAAAGGCGGTTACTTTTTGCTCTAAAAGCAATTGTACTGTATCAGCACTAAAAAAAGGATGAAATATTGCTATGGCAACACATCCGTTTTTAAGTTTTGTGATTTCATCTTTTGTAAGGGAATTGATTCTGAGTATTATATCTGATGAAGAAAGTACATTTGCTTTATCTCCAATTTCTGCACCTTGTGCTTTGTAATCTTCATCACTTGCAAAAGCTTTGCTTCCTGCTGTGCTTTCTATAAGGACTTTAAAATTCATTTTAACCAACTGTGCTGCAATTTCCGGAAGTATAGCTACCCTGTTTTCGCCATCCGGCTCTTTTAAAACTCCTATAATAGCCAATTGTGATATTATCTTTTTATTTTCAAAAATTTATCTAACCAAATTAACAATCATTTAAAATAAAATAAATGATAATAATAATATTTTAAATCCTGTGTATTTTTGCACTTTTACTATGCTTGATTTAACAGAATATTATCTTATAAAAATTTTACTAAATTAATTTCAGAAAAGATTTAATTTTTAATTTTCAAAATTTCAAATTAAATAATAATCAAACGTTATTCACATATTTCCCTAACTATCATTAGAAATACGTATATTTTACATAATATTTACGGTATTATGTTATTTTTTTATTCACATTTTAAAAAATTCCTTTTTTGAAAGATTTTTAAAATTTCTTATCTTTGTAAATCAAATTAATGTTGAATTTACAATAGTTTAGAAGGAGTTTACAGATGAAGGTTGTTTTTTTAATAACTTGTGCAGTATTAGTTCTGATTAATGCTAATATTAGCTTTAGTACAGATAAAAATTCTGAACGGTTACTAAAACTTATAGAAAAGCAGAAAAGCAGACTTAAGTTAAGTTCTGATGCACTAGAAAATCCCCGAAATGCATCAAATATGTTATCACATTTATCATTCAGTGATTTTAATTCACCCAATTTATATAAAATTGTAAGAGATGGTAAAGCTAACAAGCAGGCATTTCACATGGAAACAGGAATTGGTTTATCAAAAGTAGATAGCACAAACTATTACCTTCTTGCATTAAAGCCGTCATACGAAACAGGTGCAAAAAACTGGGCACTTAACATTGGCATAGATGCACCGCTTAGATACAGAACAAGCAAGGTCGCTTTCCGTTCACAGGATTATGAATCATTTACACAGATACTAAGCACACTTAATACAAGTTATGCATATCTTTTAAATTCAAAATCATTTTCATTAGTATTTAACGGAGGTTTCTCTCAGATAAACAGCGCAACACTGGGAAAGGGTTCTATTATGTATGGATATAATAATTCTCCAAGTTATGAAAACAGACGTAACGGAATTTCTTTAGATGTTGCTTACAATGTAAGCGGATACCTGAACGATAATGCAGCAACAGCAAAACTTTTTTTAAGCGATGTTACTTCCGGCGGAATTTTTGGGTTGGGATTTGAGGGTTCACCTTTAAAAGTTTTTGGAGGAAAAAAAGGCAAGCTTGATTTACCTGTGCTTAAAGATTTTAATGTTGGATTTAATCTTGCAAGTGATTTTAATAAAAATGCAGGCATAACAAAAGTTCTTTATGATACAGATACAACAGGAGGTGTTACACATTATTATCAAAAAGGTTTTGTTGATGCAGGTGCAATTTCACTTGTAAATATGTACGGTGAAATGGTGTTATTTGGAGAAAAAACTTTTTCAACTTATGTTTATGGTGAATATTCAAAAATTGTAAAATTTGGAAGCGATGCATCAGCAGGTATTGACTTAGTTGCAAGAACTGAAGATAACAAAAATTATTTTTCTCTAACCTTTCAGCGCCGTTACCAGCAGGGCAAATACCTGCCCACATATTTTAACGGACTTTATGAAAATGACAGATACCAGCTCATTTCTAGCAGCGATAATTTAACCAGACCGCAGTTATTCAGCAAAGCTTCTATGCTTGATACTGTTCAGGAGCTTAAAGGCAGTACATTCTTTTCAGTATATGGAATGTTCATGAAATCATTTGTTGCGTATGCTACCTATCAAAAAATTGATAAGGGTGATCTGGGAGGCGAGCTTTACATAGTTGCATCTTTACCAAACATCGGTGATAAATTTTCAATTTATGCAGGGTATTATAAAAGGCGTATCAAAGGTACAAGTGAATTGTTTAAATTTAATGAAAATGCTTACTTTTTTGGACAGGCAAGCTACATTTTAAGCGATATGATAGTATTATCGCTATCATATCAACAAACCTTTGCTGCAGTAAGAGATGCAAAAAATAATGTAATTGGTTATGCAGCACAGAAACGCTTTACACCGCAGGTAAACTTCATCTGGCCTATAGGCAGATAGTTATTTAGTTACGCTTCATCTGCTTCACCATTAATTGATTGGGCTGTGGAATTTTCAATTGAAATTTTCACAGCCTTTTTTATTATTGAATATCAAAAGTTTTATATTATTTATTAATCCAAAAAAACAATATATTTTTTTCAAAAAAACAGGTTAAGATTTACTCAAAAAAATATATATAAATTACCTGAACTGATTTTTAAAAACTTTTTACATAAATTGCAGGATAAATTAAATACAAATGCCAAAATTACAACTGCATACCAAAATTATTATAGGGCTTATACTTGGAGCAATATTTGGAGCAATTTTTGCTGTAAATCCAAATAAACTAGAATTTAGATTTAATGATAACTCCCAACAGGTAGAAAACTGGAAGGAGTTCACTTTCCTGAAGAAAGATTCAGTATTAAAATCATTTGGCAAAGAAGACCAGCTTGCAATAATAAAATATTTCAAAAATATAAAAGATAAAAAAGATATTCGTCAAAAGATTAAACTCTCTGATGGCTCTGAAAAGATATTTGAAAATACCGTTACCATAGAAAAAATAAAAACTATTGGCGTATGGTTTAAATTCATCGGTGATATTTTTGTACGTCTTCTTAATATGATAGCTGTTCCCCTTGTGCTTGCTTCATTAATTGTAGGTGCAGCATCACTAACAGACCTACGACATGTTGCAAAGATAGGCGGAAAGACTCTGGGATTTTATGCGCTTACAGCGGTGCTTGCAATAAGTATTGGACTTACATTCGCAAATCTTATTCAGCCGGGTCATATAATGGATGCCGATGCTAAAGACCGCTTGCTTGATACTTATCAGGAAGATGCAAAAACTAAGATTGATCAGAATGTTTCAATGAATATTGTTGAGTTTATTGTAAATATTGTGCCTAAAAATCCTTTCAAGGCAATTGCAGATGGAGATTTCCTTCAGATAGTATTTTTTGCTATTCTTACAGGAATATTTTTGATGCAGATACCAAAGGAAAAATCAGCACCTGTTATAAACTTTTTTAGCGGAGTAAGCGAAGCGATGATAGTGCTTGTTGAAAAAATTATGCTAATTGCACCTTATGCTGTGTTCACCCTTATTGCAGCTACTGTAGCTGAATTTGGTTTTTCAATATTGCAAACACTTCTTTGGTATTCACTTACTGTTGTTTTGGGCTTGCTAGTGCTAACATTCATAGAGTACCCTATCCTTCTAAAAATATTTACAAAAATTAAGCTCAAAGATTTTCTACGGGCTCAAAGACAGGTACTTGCAGTTGCCTTTTCTACAAGTTCCTCGGCAGCAACATTGCCTGTTACAATGGATGTATGCGAAAAAAGACTTGGTGTGCCAAATAAAATTGCAAGTTTTGTGCTGCCATTAGGCACTACAGTTAATATGGATGGCACTGCATTATATCAGGCAGTTGCCACTATGTTTATAGCACAGGTTTTTGGTTTTGATCTTAATCTTACTCAACAATTAACAATAGTTTTAACAGCAGCATTGGCTGCAGTTGGCACAGCACCTGTGCCCGGAGTTGGGTTGCTGATGCTGATAATTGTTTTAAAATCAGTTGGCGTGCCCGAAGAAGGTATAGCATTGATAATTGGTGTTGATCGTTTTCTTGATATGTGCAGAACAGTTCCAAATGTTCTGGCTGACTCTCTTGCCTGCGTTGTAATTGCTTCAAGCGAAGGCGAATTGGGAGAAATAAATCCCGATGCTAAATATGAAGGGGCAATGTAATACTTGATACAATTAACCGGTTTAACAAATACTGAAGTACAGAATAGAATTTCAAAAGGTCTAATTAACAGATCTACTGTTACTAAAACTAAAAAAGTAAAAGAGATAATTCTTGAAAATGTATTTTCTGTATTTAACATTGTTATTTCCTCTGTTATACTGTTCCTTTTATACTTTTACATTAAATCAGGTGATGTACGGCTGTTATATGATACAATTGGTACAACACTAGTAATTTCTTTAAATACATTTATTGCAGTATATCAGGAAATAAAAGCTAAGCGGGCACTTGATAAAGTTAACCTGCTTTTAAAACATGAAGTAAAGGTTATTCGCGATGGAAACATCAGTTTAATAAACCAAAATGATATAGTTGTTGATGATATTATTGTTCTTGAGCGCGGTGATCAGGTTTCAGTTGATGGAGAAGTAATTAACTCAAATAAGCTTGAAATAGATGAATCACTGCTTACAGGTGAATCAATTCCAATAAATAAAAAAGCAGGTGATGAAATTCTTTCAGGCAGTTTTTGTGTATCAGGCAACGGATATTATAAAGCTGTTAAAATTGGAGATAACAGTTACGCAAATGAAATAACAAAAACTGCAAAAAAATTCAAACTGAATATTTCACCCCTGCAGGTTAAACTTAACTTTATCGTAAAAGTATTATTTGCAGCTGCTATTTTTCTTGTAATTATACAAATAATACGCAACCCTGGGGGCTTTGCTGATCTGGATTTTATAAGGAAGATATCAACTATAATGCTTTCACTAATACCTCAAGGATTAGTTTTAATGGCAAGTGTTACATTTGCGCTGGGTATTTACCGTATAAGTAAAATTGGTGCAATTGTGCAAAAACTTAATGCAATTGAATCATTTGCAAATGTAAAAATTGTATGTACAGATAAAACCGGCACACTTACCCAAAATAAGCTTTCAGTTAATCGTATAACTCCCCTGACTGATAAATTTACTAAAGAACAAATTGAAGAATTACTTGGAACTTATGCAAAACTTTCTAGCGATAAAAATGCTACATTAAGAACGCTTGAAGTTTTTAAAGCACTTGATGAGATATCGGTAATTGATGAGCTTCCTTTTAGCTCTGAAAATAAAATGAGTCTGCTTAAAATTTCAATTCCAAAAAAACAAATATCAGATTATGGTGATTTAACAATTATTTTTGGCGGTTATGATATACTAAATGATAAATCAATTAAAAAAAATATAACTGAAGAAATATTTGAAAAAGACGGATTAAAAATCTACCGCAATTTACTCTTCGGTATGGAAACATCAGGCAGAAGTCTGAAAGAAATTGAAGATGACCCGGGAAGTATAAAAATTGAACCGGTTTGTATTGTATCTATAACCGATAAGGTTAGAGATGATGTAATGGATGCAATAAATCTCTTCCACAAAAATAATATTGAAATAAAGATACTCTCAGGTGATAACGCATTCGCAATTCAGGCAGTTGCAAAAGAAATTGGCTGGGAAATTAAAGATAGCGAACTTATTTCAGGCAGTGAACTTGAAAAAATAAGCGATAACAGTTTTCTTGATGTAATATTAAATAAAAAAATATTTGCCCGGCTGAAACCTGAGCATAAGCTGCGTATTATTAAAGCTTTGCGGAAAGAAAAGATTTATACTGCTATGATTGGAGATGGTGTAAATGATTTACCAGCTATTAAGGAATCTGATATGGGAATTGCTATGGAAGAAGGCAGCCAGATAACAAAAGAAGTTGCTGATATAGTTCTGCTTAAAAATAAATTTGCACTTTTGCCTGAAATATTTGATGAAGGAAACAAAATTGTTAATACTGTTAGCTCTGTGGCAAAGTTATTTTTAACCAAAAATTTTATGGTAATATATTTTACCGTGCTTTCAATGTTTTTTGCTTTTGAGTTTCCGTTAACACCGCGAAGGGTTTCACTGATAAATATTTTTTCAATCGGGCTGCCTTCTTTTATTATTGCCCTGCGAAACTCAAATGTAGGAAAGCTTACAAACTTTTCAAAGGAATTGTTCAGCTTTGTTATTTTTTCTGCAGCAATTATTGTTGGGGCTTCTTATATTGGGCAGCACTACACCGAAAAGATCAGCGGCTTCACTTCAGAAGATATTCAAATGGTTATGCTTTCTGTAATGATTTTTATTACCAGTGTAAATTTCCTCGCGGTTGTTATCCATAAAAATGAAACGAATATGAAGCTCTACATTCTTTATGCAATTGGGCTTGTAACGCTGTATTCAGTACTTGCATTAACAAAATCAATGTTTATACTAATTAGCTGGATAAAAACATTTTACGAAATATCATATCTGCATAATCAATATACCGGAATAACCGCTTTAACAGCACTTGCCGGTGGGATATTATTATTTATTTTACAGTTCATAAGGGGCAGAATTGTAGGCAGAAATCAAAATTAAATTACCTTCCTCCTGTAAAGCATTCCTTGGGTATATAAAGCTTATGACCTAAGGGAAAAGTCATTTCAATTCCTTCATTATTCCATATAACCCTTGTTAATTTAATATCATCTTCGCTAGCAGGGGCAGTATCAATATAATTTATTACATGACCGTAACTATCATCTCCGCTTCTAGAAACCATTACAATAACTTTGCTTCCAAGCGGCTGATACTGTTTTATTATCCGCAATTTATAAGGGTCATAAGAATTATACTTTATGTATTCCCCCTGAACTGATTCCATTATTACTTTTTCATGATATGTAAAACCTAATAACTGAAAAATAATTAAAATTAACAGCAAACCTGCAATTAAACCTGCGCCAATTCCAAAAAACACTGCAAACTTTGATTTCATTCTAATTGAATAATAATTTCAGAAAGATGAATTAATTTATAATTTAAAAGCTTAAAAAGAATGTATCAATCTTTCCAATTCCACCATTTAAGCTTATTAGGATCATAATTTTTATGCGAAGCATAATATACGGCAGTACGGAATACATATAACAGACATCTGTCCTGTACAATTCCCGCAAATTTATTTGATTTTTCATATAGCTTTTGCGGATCCTTGCCTTTTAGATCATCTATTGAAGTAATACCTATATTTAACAAATCATTTGCTATTGATTTTCCAACTCCCGGAATCTGCATCAGTTCTTTTTCTGGCGTTATGTTTTTAAGTTTCAATTAAGTTTTTAAGTTAAAATTGTGTAACATTATAAAATTAAACTTAAATTAAAAAAAATTACGAATATATAATAAAAAACCCGCTTATAAACGGGTTTATAATAAAATAAAATTAACTGTTAATTCCCTCCGCGGAATTCTTTATCAATTACATCAAACTCACCCGGATATGTAATTGGACCAAGAACTGTACTTACAGTTGGTTTAACTTTTAAAGTTATCCTCGAAGATGACCCGTTCTTTCCGCCCAAAGCCAATGCCAAGTTTATCAAATCATTATACTGACCGTTGCTGAAGAATTTAAGCAGATCAAAACTTATACCAATAGGTATATTGGTAGTTTGTCCTACACCAGGTACATTAATATTACCAACATTTCCGTTAATGGTTTCTTTGTTGTCTATAAAGAGTCTCCACGCCATATTTTCAATAACTGCGCTGGATTGCTTTGTGCCTCCGGTTCCGTCATTTGGGTTTTTAGCAAGCACATTTAAAGTAAATGCAACAGGCAGTTTACCCTGTGTAAACGATGCCAATAAATTTGCTGCATCAAGCACTCCAATGCTTGAAATTGAACCAAAGTTTGAAAGCGGCACATTAGCTACCTTCATACCGGAAACTTTATCTAATTTAAACTTAAGCCGCTGTATATTTGTAATGGCATCCATTAAACCAGAGCATCCAAAGTTCATAAATGCAAAACAAACCAAACAAAAAATCAAAAAAGCTTTATAATATTTTTTCATTGATTTAATTTTATTAAATTTAACATGTTTAAAATCCAAATAATAATGCTGCCATAATTTGTATTGTAACAATTGATCTATCGTTGCCTATAGGGTGTTTTGTGTTTGAGCTGCTGTATTTAGGATCTGCTGCATCATTTAAATTGGTGTAAGCATCATTCCTGTCATTAGAATTAGTCAATCCGTCATAACTTTTTCCGAACAGATTAATAAGATTATACCGCAAACTAAGATCAAGTGTAAACTGCCTGCCAAAAGATATTTCTGAGCCAAAAGCAAATCCAAGCCCTGTACGAGTTGCCGATTTAATGCTTTTTTCACCCGATGAAACCTCGGCTGTTCCCTGAAAATTATATGTACCGCTTATACTGCTGAAAAGAACATCTATTCCTCCATAAGGTTTTACCGGACTGGAAGGAACAGGGAAACTTATTTCAGTTCCCACCGTAAACATAAATATGTTCTGAGTAATTTCTGCTTTACTGTTAGGCTGGTTTGGATTTGCTATTCCGTTGTTATCCAGCGATACATAGCTTACTGAAAGTCTGCCATTTAATGGACCAAGTATTACCTTTCCCAATAAACCATAGTTTAAACCGGAGCGCATCCCGTATTTTGTACCGGAATAAAAATCCTTTGCTTCCCCGCTGTAATCAACCGTTGGAGCAGTTAATCCAGCAAGAGGTCCAACCCTGATACTTATTTGTGACTGAACTGTGAATATTGAAATAAAGAATAAGAAAATAAAAAACAGAATTCGTCTATTCATACTTTAAGTTAATAAAAATATATAAAAATAAAAAAATAAAAAATCGGTTACAAATTATTTTTAATTAAATTGAAATACATCTTTCATAAATTTTATATAAAAAATAAATAATCTGAAATTGAAAATTAAGATTTATTAATTATTAAATTTAAAGTCAAAGCCAAGCTCTACTGCTGTTTTGTAAGTATTGCCTGTACCTAGAATTAAAATAACCGCCGCTTTGCGGCTGAAAAAATATCTTAATCCTGCCTGACCAAAAATAAAAATCTGTCCTTTGTGTATATCATCATATCCGGCAGGTTTTATACCGGAATTGAATTTATATGTTGTGCCTGCATTATTATATCCAAGTACAATTCCGCCAAAAGGTATTAATTCTTGTGCTTTCAGTGTATTAAAATGATAATTCAGCTGCACTCCCCCCGAAATATTTGTAGTCCTAAGCTTTGCGGAGTTGTTTAAAATTTCTTCGCTTGCGGTATTATATCTTACTGAAATTCCAATACCCGGCAATCCGATTTTTGATTGCGAAAAGAAATGTTCATAATTTAAACCAAAATTTATTAATTTTAAACGAAACGAATATCCAACAGTAAAACCTGCACTGTTATTGCCTTCGTTCAAATATTTTTCAGTTTGTATAGTTTTTCCAAATTCTCTGTTTACAATTTGCTGATTGTTTGTTTCCTTTAATTGAGAATAATTTTGTATTAAATTAAATGTGAATATTAATATTATTAGCAGGTATTTCATTTTCACTCCTTTTAAAATTGGATTCCTGTTACAGCAGTATTTTAATACTCATTAAAGCAAATATAATATTATGTTTGTTAGATTGCTATAATATCATTTTTATATATTAAACAGATAATTTTGATTAACAGATTTGTAATTTTTACATTCCTTCTTTTATTTTTAATCATTGCATGTCCGCTCTTTGCACAGCAATCAAGCAATATGCGGATGCTTGCAAATATTAATAATCACAGGACAGATGGTGAATACTCAGCCTGCTGGGGTTATACAGCCCCTGATGGCAAAGAATACGGAATTCTTGGCTGCGCCAAAGGTACAGCATTTATAAATATTACCGATACAAATAATATATATGAAGCTGATTATCTTCCCGGACTTAACCTGCCTTCATGCTGCAGAGAAATGAAGGTTTTCAGTCATTATGCTTATGTTGTTGCTGATGGAATTCCAAGCGGTCTGCAGATAATTGACCTGCAGTATCTGCCCGATTCAGTTCACCTTGTTAATACTTTTTATTATGGTGATTTTACCATGGGGCATACAATTTCTATTGAAGGTCCGTATTTATATATTAATGCAGGCGATTATAATATAGGAGGTGTATTTGTTCTTGATTTAAGCAATGACCCGGTTCACCCTGTTAAACGGGGTGAGTGGGAAGATTATGTTGTACATGACTCAAGAATTGTAAATGATACTATTTTTGCATGCAATATTTATAACCCGCCCGGAAGAATTAGTGTAATTGATGCCAGAGATAAAGATAATTTAACTACAATTGCTTATTGGGAAAACATTCCGAATCCCGGTCCGCATAATATTGCTATTTCTGAAAACAGACGCTTTGCATTTGTTACTGATGAAATTGGCGGTAATCCAAGATTGCTTAAAATTTGGGATATTTCAAATCTGAACAATGTTGTAAAAGTTGCGGAGTGGCACCCGCCGGGAATAACAACTTCAATTATTCATAATGTAGAGCTGTTTGGAAGATATTTATTTGCTGCGCATTATACAGCAGGTTTAAGAGTTGTTGATGTTAGCAATCCGTTAGACCCGAAAGAAGCTGCGTTCTATGATACATTTCCCGATAATAACGGATTTACTTTTGAAGGCTGCTGGGGTCCATATATATTTAACAGTGAAAAAATAATTGCTTCTGACCGTTCAACCGGACTATATGTATTCAGAACAGATTTTCCTCTGAAATTAAAAAATCCCGCAATTGCTGATAATTTTTCTCTGGGGCAAAATTTCCCAAATCCTTTTAATCCGCTAACCACAATTAAATACTCATTAAAGTTTGATAGTTACGTTACATTAAAAATTTATGATGCATCAGGAAAACTTGTAAAAACTTTAATTGACGGAAATTCTCAGGCAGGTAACAGACAAATAACATTTAACGGGGATGATCTTGCAAGCGGTGTATATTTTTATAATTTTATTGCTGTATATAGGGAGGGCGTAACAAAAACTTTCAATGAATCAGCAAAGATGGTTCTTATAAAATAATTTTAATTTAGTTTTTACTTCTCTTATGTATAATTTTACCAAAATAATTGTTGTTTTTACAATGATTTATGATAATATGTGTTGACACACATAATGTTTTTTATTATATTTGTTGTAACAATTAATGTTAAAACACGTAAATTAATATTCAAATGGGTGAGGCAATAAAAAAATGGTTAAAGATGTCTAAAAATCTTCCCGTTCGTGAAGAACTTGACCTTAATTTAAGGATATCCGTAACCATGCTTAACACAAGATTTGATAAGTTATTTGAAGAATTCGGCATAACAGAAGTACAGTATAATGTTTTGAGAATTTTAAAAGGTGTATATCCAAACGGTCATGCAAGATGCGAGATTGCTTCCAGAATGATTGAAAGAGCAAGCGATATAACCAGAATAATTGACCGGCTTGAAAAACAGGGATTAGTTGAACGTGACAGAACAACCGAAGACAGAAGGATTTCAATAACAAAAATTACAGAAAAGGGAATTGAAATTGTTAATAAATTAAAACCTGTAATTGATAAAGAACATTCGGAATTTACATCAAAGCTTAATGATAATGAATGCAAAAAGCTTTCAGAGCTTATTGAAAAATTATACAGCAATATGATTTAAAATTTTTTATAACAATATGTGTTTAAACGCATATTGTTTAAACAACATTAAAATAAATTTAATTATAAATAATTGGAGGGTAAAATTATGAAAAAGTGGAAAATTGATACGGCTCACTCCGAGATCAAATTTAAAGTAAAGCATCTTTTAGTTTCAACTGTTACCGGACAGTTCAATAATTTTGATGGTGAAATTGAAACAACCGGTGATAATTTTGAAAATGCAAAAGTTACATTTTCTGCTGATGTAAGTTCTATTTATACTAAAAGTGAGCAAAGGGATACACATTTAAAATCAGCAGATTTTTTTGATGCAGAAAAATATCCTAAAATAAAATTTACATCAACTGATTTTAAAATAATATCAGATAATGAATATAAGCTTACCGGTGATTTTACGATAAGAAACACAACTAAACAAATCGAACTAAATGTTGAATATAACGGCAAAGCAAAAGGTTTTGACGGACTTGAGGTAGCTGGATTTGAATTAACAGGCAAGATTAACAGGTTTGATTATGGTTTAGAATGGAATGCTTTAACCGAAGCCGGAAGTATTGTTGTTGGACCTGATGTTAAGATTGAAATATTTGCAGAAATGAAAGAATCTACTGAAGTAAGCAAAGCTGCTTAATTTTGTTTTATTAAAATGAAATATTTGGTTTTAAATCTCAGCCGCAGGTTTTACTCTGCGGCTTAAGAGAACAAAAAAACTTAAAGGATAAAAATTATGAAAACGATAATATATAAATCAGATACAAGAGGACATGCAAACCACGGATGGCTTGATTCACATCATACATTCAGTTTTGCCTCTTACCATAATCCAGAAAGAGTAAGTTTTGGGTTACTAAGGGTTTTAAATGATGATATTGTATTGCCGGGCGAAGGTTTTGGCACTCATCCGCATGATAATATGGAAATTATTTCTATTCCTTTAAAGGGTGCGATTGCACATAAAGATAGCACAGGCAATGAGCATATAATTAATACCGGCGATGTACAGATTATGTCAGCAGGTTCGGGCTTATATCACAGCGAATACAATGCTTCGCAAAAAGATGATGTTAATTTTCTGCAGATATGGGTTTTCCCAAAAAAACGTGATATTGAACCCCGTTACGAACAGAAAACATTTGATGCTAATGAGCGTAAAAATAATTTTCAGCTGGTAGTTTCACCAAATAAAAATAATGGTGCTTTATGGATAAATCAGGATGCTTACTTTTCATTAACAGAACTTGATAATGGTAAAAAGATTAACTATACTGTAAATAAAAAAGGGAATGGAATTTATATCTTCCTGTTAAACGGTAAAATTACTATTGGAAATGAGATCCTTGAAACCAGAGATGGTTTAGGCATTGAAGATGTTAATGAAATTGAAATCAAAGCTTTGGAAAATTCAGCTGTATTGTTAATGGAAATTCCAATGAAATAAGCTTTTGTTAAACCAGAATAATATGGATAAATTTGAAATAGTTTCAGAAGTTATTAGGTCAAGAAGGACAATTAAGCCATCAAAAATGAATGGAAAGCAAATTAGTGATGAGGATATAACCGATCTGTTAAAGATGGCTGACTGGGCTCCTTCGCATAAACATACTGAACCATGGAGATTTATTGTACACTCAGGCAATAAAGCAAGTGAATTTGTAATTTCTCATGCAGAGCTGTATAAAAAAAGTATGCCAAATGAAAAGTTCAGTAATGATAAATATGAAAAACTGCTTGGTTACAGCAGTAACCTTTCACACCTTATTGCAGCTGTTATGAAAAGAGACCCTGAAAACAGAATACCTGAGCTTGAAGAAATTTGTGCAGCTTCAGCAGCAGTTCAAAATTTACTTATTTCTGCATCTGCAAAGGGAATAGCAAGCTTTTGGTCAACAGGAGGAATGACACATACCGATGAAATGAAACAAATGCTTGGATTGAGCAATGATGATATTGTAATAGGGCTAATTTATCTGGGATACAGTGATCATACATTCCATGGTAAACGTGTAATTCCGTTTGAAGAAAAAATTAAATTTATTAAATAATAAAATAAAACTATGAAAATTCTCTATATTTTCCCGCATCCTGATGATGAATCATTTGGTCCGGCACAGGTAATGTCAAAACAGCGAAGGGACGGACACGAAGTTTACCTGCTGACTTTAACAAAAGGCGGAGCAACAAAACAACGGCATAAGTTTGGTTACTCTATTGAAGAAATGGGTGAAATTAGATTTAAGGAAATGCTTAATGTTGAAAAAGTTCTTAACCTTAGCGGCATGAATGTTCTTGATCTTCCGGATAGCGGTTTAAAATGGATGGATCCCAGAGAAATTGAAAAAGCTGTTGCAGATGAAATTAAAAGAATTATGCCTGATGTAATTGTTACTTATGCAGTACACGGAATAAGCGGATTTCACGACCATCTGATAATTCATGGTATAGTAAAAAGAGTTTTTGTAGAGATGAAAGAAAAAAATAGTTACTTAAAAAGATTAGCTTTTTTTACAATTACCGAAGAAGCTGCAGCTAAACAAACACATTTTAAGATCAGCGGTTCTAAACCGGAAGAAATTGGCTGCAAAGTAAAAGTTGAAAAAACAGATGTGGAAAATTCAATTAAAGCACTTGATTGCTATGTAACATTTATGGATACTATAAATGCTACTAAAATTAAAGAGCAGATACCGGATGAATGTGTGTTTGAACTTTTCCTTGAAAAACATGAACATGTTTTAAATGACTTGTTTGAAGGAATTAAATAATTAATATAAATTAAAAGTAAATTTAATAAAATATAAATATTACCGGAGGAGGTAATTAAAATGAATATACTAACCGGAATTTTTGCCAGACTTTTATTTGCAGTTCCTTTTTTGGGATTTGGTATTAACCATTTAATGCACGCAAATGCAATGGCAGGTATGGCACCTATACCTGGAGGCGCTATATGGATATATGTTTCCGGTGCTGCTATGATTCTGGCTGGAATTGCTGCTATAACCAAATTTCAGGGCAAAACTGCAATGCTGCTTCTTGCTCTGCTGCTTTTAATATATATTGTATCTATTCACATACCTCAAATGCTAAAACCTGAAAGCTATTCAATGGGTATGATGAGTCTCTATAAAGATGCCGGATTAATGGGCGGTGCACTTTTACTTGCCGGTATATTTGACCGTGAGAAAAAAACTGCTTAAAGTTAATCAACAATTTTTTACAAAGCGAAGGCAGAAATACCTTCGCTTTTGCTTTTTTAATATACCTGCAAAAGCGGGAAACTGTTTTTACATTCTAAATATTATTATATTATATCCAAATTATGAAGATTCCTGATAATACAAAAATACAGAGTGTTGATCTAAAAGTTAAAAATCTTGAAAGATCCTTGAATTTTTATTCAAACCTGCTTGGGTTTAAAATTATCTCAAATATAAATAACACTGCAATACTTTCTGCAGCAGGTGAGCTGCCCTATTTGATAAAAATTACAGAAGATAAAAATGCTGTTTGGCGTCTGCCCGGTACCACAGGACTCTATCATATTGCTATTAAACTTCCTGACCGAAAAGAACTTGCAAAAGTATTTATGAGATTATTTGAAAATAAAACTAAATTTCAGGGATTCTCAGACCATTTGGTAAGCGAAGCTATTTACCTTAAAGATCCTGATGAAATAGGGGTAGAGCTGTATTCTGATAGACCCCGAAACCAGTGGTTAAACAAGTTTGGGCAAATTGAAATGGATACTCTACCTTTGGATCTTTCAACTTTGACTGCAGAGTTAAAAGGTGAAATTGTTTGGCATGGTATCCATCCCCAAACTGAAATTGGTCACATTCATCTTAATGTATCTGATCTGCATAAAGCACAGAAGTTTTACAGCTTGCTTTTGGGAATGAATGTAACAAACTCAATGTATAACGGTGCATTATTTTTTTCAGCAGGAGGATATCATCATCATATCGGAACAAATATATGGTCATCAAAAAACGGCTCCCCTGCCCCCCTAAATAATGCAGGTCTGCAAAGATTTACAATTAAAATACCTGATGAAGTTTACCTGAAGGAGCTTGAAAAAAGATTTGATGAAGCTGCTTTGCTGGAAAAAAATATGGAAAATGGAATTCTTGAGATAATTGATTTCAATAAAATTAAAATTACGCTAACTTTGTAAATGCTATTTATATTTAATTTAGAACTAACTGAAATTTACGAATAATGCAAAAATATTTTCTGCATTATACTAAATAATTTTACTGGAACATGTTAAGGCATTCACTACGTTTAATTTATCAATAGAGCAAGCAATATAAAAAGAACAAGCAATATAAAAGTTCAATGAAATATATATTTATTATTATTTTAATTATTCAGAGTTTCAAAATATTTTCAGATGTAAAACTGCTTCCGCCAGAAACAGGTATATACCATACTGTTTTTTCGGTTAAATATTCAACACCGGATAATATTTCCAAACAGGAAGTCCCCTATTTTGTAAATCTTGTTAATAAAAAAATTGTCTGGATGAATTTTTCAAATGACTGGTTTAACGGAATAAAGTTTCCTGAACAATCTGTTAAAAACATATACAATGCAGGGGCACTGCCTTCTATTAGAATTATGCCATGGAGCACTTACAGCAAATTTGATACAAAGTATCCGCTTCGCAAAATTATAAACGGCAGTTATGATAAAGAGCTTATTCAGTGGGCAAAAGATCTGGAAAAAACCGGCATACCTGTGCTTATTGATTTTGCAGCGGAGCCAAACGGAAACTGGTTCCCCTGGTGCGGTGAGCTTAACGGTAAAGGTAAAACTGATAACTATGGAGATAAATCCTATCCCGATGGACCTGAATTATGGCGGGATGCTTACAGGCATGTGATAAACTTATTTAAAAAATCAGGTGCAACTAAAGTAACATGGGTTTTCCATGTTAATGCTGTTGGGGCTGCTGATGAAGAGTGGAATAAAATTAAATATTATTACCCGGGAGATGATTATATTGACTGGCTTGGTTTAAGCGCCTACGGTCCGCAGAGATGGGGTGAAAAATATATTCACTTTCTTGATGTAATGAAACCCGGCTATTATGACCTTGCTGCTCTTTCTGATACAAAACCCATTGCTGTTCTGGAGTTTGGTGTTGCTGACTACCTTCCCGAAATCAGCAAACCCAACTGGATACAGGATGCATTATATTCAGTACAAACTTCCGAGTTTTACCGTATTAAAGCAGTTGGCTGGTGGAACTCCACCTGGTGGAATACTGACGGGACTATTTCAGCAATACAGATTGATTCTTCTCCTGAATCACTTAGGTTTTACAAAGAAGCAATTGCGCAGCCTGTTTTTGTCGGAGAATACAGACTTTCAAATTAACCCTTTTTAAAGAAATGAAAGATAAAGTTATAATCAGTATTTGCGGAGCAGCGGGAGCCGGTAAATCTACCCTTGCAAAAAAACTGGCTGAAGCCATAGGTTATGATATGGCTTGCCGCATTCCGGTTGATTATTTTCTTAAATCATATAATGGTGAGCCGTATGAAGAATTTATGAATACTCCGTTTAAATTTGATTGGACTTTTCTGAAAAAAGTAATATCTGTTCCAATTAACTCAAGGTGTGAAACACCTGATTTTGATTTCAATAAACTCATCAGAATATCCCGTACAGGAGGTATTCAATTAACCTTACGCCGCTATATTATACTTGATAGCTTGCCATGTCCGTTTGCTGATCACTTAATAAGACTTGATGCACCAGAAGATTTACGTAAAAGCAGAATTAAAGACCGTGATAAAAAAGATAAAACAAATTCATTTCGCAACTGGCAAAAAATGGAAGTTACTGCAAAGGAACTGGAATTAGGCAAGTATAAATATGATCTTGTTTTAAGCGGCTTTGATGAACCAGAGGCAAATGCACTTAAGATAACGGAATATTTGAATATCTAATTGATATTAAAAAGCTTTAACCACAAATTTCACAAATTTCACAAAGAAATCTAAGTAGCGTTACAAATCCAAGTTTTATTCGTGGAATTCGTGAAATTTGTGGTTACTTTTTTGAATTTGCTTATCTATTAATATTCTTTTTAGCTACGCAGAATATTAAAATTAATTTTTATTAAATCCGAATTCAACAATCCGAAATCCGTAATGAACTTACACCTGTATTACTCCAGGGTTAAATTTGGGTAAATTTGGATTATTATTAGCACATTTAAGGCATTTAGATACTATTTTACGCGTATCTGCCGGATCAATAATGCCGTCAACCCATAGCCGCGATGCGGCATAAAGCGGGTCTGCAAACTTATCATAATGATCCATTATTTCCTTCAGCATTGCCGATTGTTCTTCATCACTAAGCTTTTTACCCTGTTTTTTTAATTGACCAATTTTAATGTTAAGCAGTACATTGCTTGCCTGTGCACCGCCCATTACAGCAATTGATGCAGTTGGATAAGCAAAAATGAATCTGGGGTCATAAGCTTTACCGCACATTGCATAATTACCTGCACCGTAACTGTTGCCAACAATAATGGTAATTTTAGGTACAACGGAGTTTGCAACTGCATTCACCATCTTTGCACCATCTTTAATTATTCCCCCATGCTCTGCCCTTGAACCTACCATAAAACCGGTTACATCCTGCAGAAAAAGCAGTGGAATTTTTTTCTGATTGCAGTTCATAATAAAGCGTGCACCTTTATCGGCGCTATCGCTGTAAATAACTCCCCCAACCTGCATTTCGCCTTGTTTGGTTTTTGTTATTGTCCGCTGATTTGCAACTATGCCAATTGACCAGCCATTAATTCTAGCATAAGCAGTAATAATACTTTTACCAAAACCTGCTTTATACTCATCAATTTCGCTGCCGTCAGTAATTCTTGCAATCAATTCATACATATCGTATGGTTTTGCTCTATCTTGAGGCAGAATGCCGTAAATTTCTTTTTCCGGATATAACGGTTCCACACCGGTAATTCTGTCAAATCCGGCATTTGATGTATGCCCAAGTTTATTTACCAGACTTCTGATAGTTTCAAGGCATTCCTCATCATTTTTCATTTTGTAATCTGTAACACCAGAGATTTCTGAATGTACCTCGGCACCGCCCAAAGCTTCGTTTTCAATATTTTCACCAATTGCAGCTTTAACTAAATGGCTTCCTGCAAGAAAAACACTTCCACTGCCTTCAACAATAAGGGCTTCATCACTCATTATCGGCAGGTATGCACCTCCGGCAACACAGGGTCCCATTATAGCAGCAATCTGAGGAATACCCATTGAACTCATTACAGCATTGTTGCGGAAAATCCTGCCGAAGTGCTCTTTATCAGGGAATATATCTTCCTGCAGAGGAAGGAATACACCGGCTGAATCTACTAAATATATGATAGGTAATCGGTTTTCAATTGCAATTTCCTGAGCACGCAGATTTTTTTTGCAGGTAATCGGGAACCATGCCCCCGCCTTTACTGTGGCATCGTTTGCTACAATTACACACTCCCTGCCATTAATTTTGCCAATTCCAAATATCGTACCGCTTGAAGGTGCACCGCCGTATTCTTCATACATTCCATAAGCAGTAAATAAACCAATTTCCATAAAGTAAGAATCTTTATCTATTAAAAGATTTATTCGCTCACGGCAATGCAGTTTTTTCTGGCTGTGGAGTTTTTCAATTGCTTTTTTACCTCCTCCAAGATATATTTCCTTTGCTTTTGCATCCAGCTTGCGAAGCAGGTTCTTCATATTATCTTCCCGTGCAAGGTAGGTTTCATTATGTGTTATTGCCGATTTAATTGCAGCGATGGTAAAACACTCCTTTTACTGTATTTTTTTGAAATTTTTTTATTGGATAAACAAAGATAAAAATATATGTGAAAATAAACTATTCATTTAATAAACTTTAGTTTCACTCCCACGCTCATGTTAGCTCCCCTGATATCCTTTGCT
>WBZR01002210.1_pt1 | contig 20869 bp, 16 predicted proteins | sample 5204231 | NCBI WGS metagenome assembly WBZR01 (sample SAMN12412403, study PRJNA552823) | activated sludge metagenome | isolation source: activated sludge from anammox sidestream of wastewater treatment plant... | place: USA: Virginia | collected 2017-08 | reverse complement strand
CTACATGCACAAAATGCTATAACAGAAAGGCATAATGTTATATATATTTTTTTCATTGTTTAATTTTTATTAAACAGTATAGCGGTGAGTTACCGCTATACTGTTGCTGTGTTGGTTAATGAATGACTTGAATAAGCTTAGTAATAGAGACGTTGCCCTCCAAAATAACCTTAATAATATAAAGCCCATCTGAAAGCTGTGATGTGTTCACCAGCCCTCTGTTTGAATTACAATCAATTCTTCTGATGGATTTACTTTGAAGGGTATATACTTGTATCTCCGACAAAATACTGCCATTGTCAGCTACTACCGTCATCTCGTTATTTGCCGGATTTGGAAATACATTGACCAAGCTCGCAGCACTGCTGTTTTTGTCTGATTCGTGCCATGACGCCTCCCTTGGCAACACCGGTGGAATAAAGTCAAACGTCTCGCCCTTTATCAGATACAATAACGATTTTGCATAAGCCGCTGCCGGCCATTCGTCTGCGGCTATGGCATGCAGCAGGCTGTCTTTGTAGGTGCTTAGGTAGAGATTGGATGGGGTCATGGCATACTCCAAGGCGATGCGCTGGGTGGCAACAAACTGTCTTTGTGCTTCTGTTCCTTCTGAAAGTGTACCCAGCATGCCTGCGGCACTTGTCCAGTCGCGCTCTCTGAAGTACAAGCCATACAGCATAACGCGGGCATCTTCAGTGCCTGTTGATAACAGAAAAGTAACTGCAGCAGAGCGGTTATCGGCTTCAAGATAGCTACGTGTGACGTCCCGCATCGCTTGAACTCTTAATCCGGTATATTCTTCAGCTTGTACACAGGCAGTCGGCAAGCCAGCGCAGGCACTGCTGTAGATATGATACAACGAATCAAATCTGTAATAATCAGTAATGGTATAGATTGTACCTCCCTGAGCGCTTAGAGCGGCACAGTCTTCATCCTGCTTTTTTTGATTAGGTTCATGTTGTAGCGTATAATTATTAGCTGTCAGGCAGCCGTCGGTGAGGTTACAATTGGGTATAGGGCCACCTGTTATACAGTAATTATGGGCTTGTACGGTATCTACCAAATAGGTAAAATGAGCAGTATTGCCAAGGGTGTATATCTGGTTGGATGCTCCGCCTTGTTTAAAGCAATTCTCGGCAGGATCACCTGCTGCACCTTGGATATTGCGGACAGATGTTGGCGTACCGGTAAAACTGTACAATAACACTTCGGGTCCGGAGGTAAAGGCAAAATTATTGTATTTGAACTGGGAGTGACTGTTGTTACCTCTGTACAGAATGCCCACTTGGCTGTTGCTTATGTCATTGCATTGGATTTTATTTTCGAAATCTCCGCTATTAGCAACAGGGATACCCAGGGTGGTATTCACTATTCTGTTATAAAAGATTTTGTGCTTATTATCGCCCTCCAACAGGATGCCTATGCTGCAATTGTCAATCTGGTTATTAAAAACATTCAGACTTCCACTATTGAGTCCGTCTGCGCCATAAGATTCGATGGCTATCTGGTTGTTTGTAAAATAGTTCCTATAATCTGTATTCAACTCTCCTATTTCTAAAGAAGAATTGAGTGGTGCTGTGGCATAAGACGAGATTCCCCTGTTACTGTCTTGAAAATCACAATTATTCACCACCTTAATCCATCCGTCCACAATGGTGAGCCCGGCTCTGTCAAAGTTCCTGTTTAGGTTGCGCTCGTATTGGATACCGTCTGTGCTCCAGATGGTGACACCTTCGGATGTAGTAGAATTAGGCGTCTCTCCATCAAACGCTACATTGGTGATGTACGACTTATTGGTGCCGTTGAGGTCGATGCGATAACGCATAAATTCCACAGCCTTTCTGTTTCCTTTGAAGTAACAGTCCTTAAGCTGCACGAGGCCGCCCCAGTAGGCTTCATTCCAGTATTCGCCATGTCGTCTGGTACTGATGGCAACTTTGGCTTTTTCTATGGTAGCATTGCTTTCAACCAATACGATACCTGCATCATCGCTTGTAGTGGCTGAAAGATAACCATCAGGTTGTTCTTTCTGGTTGTTGCCCTCCACTTCTATGCCGTTCCACCATTGGTAGTTGCAGGCAGCTGTCAGCTTGGCATTAGGTCCAGTCACCTTGAGCTTGCCACCTCTCTCTACGATGATGCCTTTCCCTTCAGGGAATTGGATTTTTGCAGTAATTGTCAGATTGCCACCGGCATGTATATATACGTTGCCATTGATTATTTGGTCAGCAGCATAGCTCTGCTGGTCGTATATGTGTATATCCTGGCTACTGCAGGGGCAGTTGGTGGCATTGGCATAGTCATCAGCCGTGCGCCTAACCGATGCAAGTACCGGATGGGTGTTGATAAAATTCTTCATAACCATACCTTGTTGGGTAGTGAAATGATCGCGACAACTTCTTGTCTTACCTGTTGTCATATAATTTGTTAAATCCGGGTTGTATTTTTGGCACTCTGGAGTTAAGATTTCGATTTTAAATGGATTAGCAAGAGTATCTGCCCAATCTTGGGCGGTAAATCCTATTCCTTGATCAGCGTAGCATTCGATTAATCCTGGACAGGCATCTTTTAGAAAAACTTTAGGATAGTTATTTTCAATTTGGCATTTAGATGGCAGGTCACCGAATTTATAATGGTCAGGAGGTGTATCGCATATTTTATCGCCTGCAGTATGACAATTGTCACTATCCTCAGCAGCGATATATTCAATTAAATGAAAATTTCCTTCGCAATCATAAAAATAATCTGGTTTTAATGGGCAAGGGCCTTTTGGATTATTTCCGGATCCAGCATGTGTATGTAACATTCCAAGGCAATGACCAACTTCATGAACCAATGTTGAAGTTAGTGCTGCAGATGCTCCACCATCTACTCCATCATACGCATACCCAATTATACAGTTTTTTGATGGTATATTCTCCGCTACCCCAAAGGTTCCTGCAACATTAGCATAATTATGAGGGCTGATAAAATAAATATTTATTCCATCGATTTGATGGTTGGTATTCCAAACAGCGCAACTGTTTGGTAGATGATAATTTACCTCGTCCAAACCATATTTGTACAAATAGGAATTCTTTATAAAATCAATATCACAATGATAAACAAAGTATATGCCATGTGGGTTATATGCAGCATTCAGGTTTGACTTAGCAGTTTCTATATCTGATGCTGTAAGTCCGCCACTGCCATCGTCTTCCTGAAACACATGAAAATAAAGCTTCACATACACCGGAGCCGGTTCGCCGGTTGATTTGCTTTGGAAGATATTGTAATACATGTCGGGTGGATTGCCTACCGTAGGGCATTCACTTGACTGGGCCATCAAAGCAATGCTACCGAACAGCATCATTAAGAAAATTAATAGGTGAATGGGGGGGGGGAGAGAAAATTAAATTTTGCCATCAATGTATAATTGATGCAATAATTTTGTTCTCTGAGTTTGTAAAGCTTTTTCATAACAAAATATTGAAAGGTTAGAAAATACTATCTATGATGAAAACCAAAAAACAAAAGAATGACGTTGCCGAATCATTCAGAACGCATGGCTCAAATGTAAATAATTTTATAATCAGTTCAAAAAAATATTGCATTTATTTTACAAAAAATGTTGGATTCGTAAGTCTTCTGACAGATGTTAGGGCAGTTGTTGCACTTTCTCTTAATACCATCATGCGTAAATGCCAAGCATTAAAATTTGCAATTCACTTCTCACTTTTCACTTCTCACTTTTCACTTTTCACTTATAACTTTTAATTTTTAATTTTTAATTTTTAATTGAATGCGTGTAAGGGATAGAAGCCGGCACGAAGTAAGGCGGATAGCCCGACCCGACAGGGGCACACCCTACTCACAGTCTCCTTTCTTGGTATAATACTTTATGAGGTCGGCATTGAGCTTCATGGCGTAGCGAAGAGGTTTGTGGTGTTTGGTAGTCTTACTGATACCGTTTTGCTGCATAAAGTCGGGTGGGAGCCTGAGGGTGAAAGCCGGTCTGAAAACAGAGAAGCGCACCATTTCGGGAAATGGTTTTGGGAGGCGCTGCAAGTGAGAATCCATCACGTACCAGGCATTCTGAAGATTGGTTGACTGGTCGCCGAAGGTATGGCCGTACTTGCAGACGAACAGCCGGCCCTGTGGTATGTGGGTAATGGGCTTGAGAGCTGCGTCGTAGAAGGTGCAGTCGGCAGGGTTTTTGAGAAATGTGCCAAGCGAAGTATCCATCAGGAAGGTGGCGGCTGAAAACTGGTATAATGTACTGAAACCCAGTGTGGTATATTTCCAAGTAGTGTCGCGTTCGGCAAGTGTGCGACGGAGCATTTTGGCGTAGCGTGCCATCTCGCGGTCAGAGCCTTGTTTGGAAAATTTTTCGAGGTAGGCAAGTTTTTTGGCGTCGGTCTTCAGTACGACTATCAGGGTACCTTGTTTGAGGTCGTGTGCGAGCTGGCAGGCGATTTTCCTTTTTGACTGTGCAAAACTATGTGGAGAGAATATTGTTAACAAGAGAAGGATTGAAAAGACGGAAGAGAGATTTTTTGTCATTGGTTCGAACTTTAATATTTTATTAAGGTAAAATTATATGCAACATTCAGAACTTTGTGCGTTAATCATAAACATTTTCTGAAGTAGGTGGATAAAAGTTTATTTTTACATACCAATAACGAGCTAAACAGAGATGGTAGAACAATTCATACACACAGACATTGAGCGGCTAAACGGGGAGATACTCGTGAGGAGCCAGTTTATAGACAAGTGTTTGTCGGAGATATCGGGGCAAATAGTAGGGCAGCATTATCTTCTTGAGCGGTTGATGATAGCCTTGCTGTCGGACGGACACATCTTGTTGGAGGGAAATCCGGGGCTTGCCAAGACGCTTGCCATCAAATCGTTGGCGGCGGCATTTCATGTGAGTTTTCAGCGGCTACAGTTTACGCCGGACCTATTGCCGGGTGATATAACAGGTACACTGATATACAATCCGGGGAAATCGACATTTGAGGTAAAGAAGGGTCCGATATTTGCAAATTTCATACTGGCAGATGAGATAAACCGTGCTCCGGCGAAGGTACAGTCGGCATTGTTGGAGGCTATGGCCGAGCGTCAGGTGACATTAGGAGAAAACACTTACCGCCTGCCGGTGCCGTTTCTGGTGATGGCCACCCAAAATCCGATAGAACAGGAAGGTACGTATCCGCTACCGGAGGCACAGGTGGACCGTTTCATGATGAAAGTAAAGATAAGTTACCCACAGTTTGAGGAGGAACGCAAAATCATCCGTTCACATACGGGTACGGTGCCCGCACCTGAAGTGAAGGCTGTAGTGAGCCTCGAAGAGCTCAATGATGCGCGCCGTCTGGTGAAGCAAATATACCTTGACGAAAAGATAGAGAAATACATATTGGACATAGTCTTCGCTACTCGCACACCAGATGTGTACAGACTGAAAGACATACGTTCTATGATTAGTTTTGGCGCTTCGCCAAGGGCAAGTATCAACCTTGCACTGGCTGCTAAGGCTCATGCGTTTATTCATCATCGGGCTTATGTAACACCCGATGACGTGAAGGCAGTGGCTGCCGATATCCTGCGACACCGCATCGGCATCACATTCGAAGCAGAAGCCGAAAACATAACAAGTGACGAAATCATCCATAAAATACTGGGCGTAATACAGGTACCTTAAATGAAAAGAATACTCTATATAGCATTACTTGTATGGCTGGGAAATATATGCAACGCTACCGGGCAAGCCGCCTCGAAAGACGAACTCGAAGCATTGTTTGACACTCCCGATAAAATACAGTGGACAAGAAACTACAAAGGGCTGATAAACAACATCGAATCTGTAGAAATATCACTGGCGAGTGACGGAAGAAACTGCAGGGGATATGTATTGTTCCCCAAGTCGCAGACCACTATCGAGCTCCGTGGCATACTGAGCGGCAGCCGGATAGAACTGAGAGAGCTAAACGATGAAGGCCTGATAACGGCTTATCTGAAGGGATCGCTCACACCAGGCAAGATAGAAGCTGATTGGGAGAATTATAACCATACTATAGGCTGTAAGTATGTACTTTACTCTGAGAGTGAAGCAGCAAAACTGAGTCCGGCATCACAGAAAAAATGGATAAAATGGTATTCGGGCGAAGTAGCCCATGAAAAGCTACGGATTATACTGTTCCAAAAAGAACCCGAAAAGCTGACAGGGTTCTGCTTCAATGACACAGGTACAAGGATGTACAATGTCAATGGGATGCTGAACCCCGATAAGAGTATTTTTTTGAATTTTCTGCTGGATGAAACAGAAGTTGCAAGGTTTGACGGTAAGGTCAAGAGTGGTGCCATCATCAAAGGTACTACCACCGGTATCGGTGTCACAAGTGAACCATTGCAACTGGAGCTCGAAAATGAACTAAACCTGGAGGAGACATCGTACCAGAATTTCCGAACTGCCATCGAAATCTTAACGCCAAAGCTCAGAAAGGGGAATTTCGAAAAATACATTCTTGAGAAGATTGAGCCGTATATACAGGAGGTAAACTCCGAAATCGTAGAGAATCTGTCTGAAAGTCATGTACCGCAGCCATCTGAGCGTCTATCGCAGCGTGCTTATATATATCCGGTGATAAGGTTTGTAAGCAAGGAGATCATCAGCGGACATATACTATATACCAACACCTGGGACAAACACGATAAAACAATAGCTTTTAACTATGATGTAAGGAAAAAGAAAGAAATAATGCAAGATGACATTTGGAACCCTAAGCTAAATATGCAGGATACACTTGCACATTATTTTGAGTCGGTGGGCAAACCGGGTTTCAGCTATAAGTACTTTAACCTGACACCACAGGGAATAAGATTCTACGACGACTTGAATCCGCTGTACGGCCGCAATGATGTAACAATACCCTATGCTGTTGTAAGAAGATGGGTCAAGGGAAAGAGCCCTGTACGGCATCTGATTAATCCGGAATGACATGGACGCTACTGAACTGTATAAGCAGATACGAAGAATAGAGTTAAAGACTAAGAGCCTAAGTCACGAGTGGTTTGCCGGCCAATACCATAGTGCATTCAAGGGGCGTGGTATGGCATTTAGTGAGGTGCGCGAGTACCAATACGGAGACGATGTGCGCAACATCGACTGGAATGTAACCGCCCGTATGGACCGCCCGCATGTGAAGGTGTATGAAGAAGAGCGCGAAATAAACCTCACCCTTATAGTGGATGTAAGTGGCTCGTCAGCATTCACCACCGGCTTTCACAGCAAGCGAGATTATATTGCATCACTTACGGCCACCCTGGCATTTTCAGCTATTGAGAACAATGATACGGTTGGTGTTATTTTCTTTTCGGACAAAATCGAATCTGTTATACCCTACGGCAAAAGCCACAAGCAGGTGATGCGCATAATAAAGGAAGTGCTAAGCATTGTTCCTGAATCGGCAGGCTCGGATATAGCTAAGGCACTGGAATACTACCTTCAATACCGCAAACAACGATCGGTATGTGTGCTGATCAGTGATTTCAGGAGCGGCAATTATGAAAAACAGTTGAAGGTAGCCGCTTCGAAGCACGACCTTATCGGCATACAGGTTTTCGACCCGGGCGAAAAAGATATACCGGACATTGGGCTGGTGCCAGCTACCGATCCGGAGACTGGCAGATTCTTATGGCTTGATACCAGTGACCCACACGTACGGAATCAGTATAGGACTTCGTTCGATATACAAACAAGACGGTTTAAGGAAATATTTAAAAAATACGGTTCAGATTATCTGCAAATGGATACATCAGAATCGTACGCAAGAGTATTAACCGGGTTTTTCCAAAGCAGACAAGTATGAGATACAGGGTCTATCAGTTGGTCGTCGTTCTTATTTGCTTCATCAGTGATAATCTGTATGGACAGATGCCTGTTATCACTGCAGTGGACAGTGCTTCGTATTGTGTAGGTGACCCTATTCTCATCAGGCTGCGGATAGACGATGACAGGAAAGAAATAAAATCGGTCAAAACTGATACATCCGTAAAAGCAAATGAAGCAATAGAAATACTGGATTATGGAAAATGGAATAAAGATAGCCTGGATGATATATGGCGTACGAGTTTAACTGCGGCTGTTTATGATTCAGGCCGTTTTACACTACCGGAGTTCCGCTTGTTGATAGAAAAGGATTCATCAACAGATACATTGTATGCTATACCGGCGGAAGTAAGCGTGAGTACATTGCCTGTTACGGATACCACAGCCATTGCTCCTATTAAAAATATTATCAGGACACCATCGTCATGGCGTGATTATTTACCCTGGATGATAGGTGCAGCAGCCTTTTTGGTTGTGCTATTACTTGCACTGTATTTCATAAGAAAAAGAGGAAAACTACCTCCTGAAAAACCACTGCTGATGACGCCTGTGGCAGCTTATGAGCTTGCACTGACACAGCTCAACCGACTGAAGGAAATAAAGCCATGGGAAAAAGGGAAAATAATGGAATATCAGGTAGAGTTAACCCAGATTATTCGCCAGTATATGACCAACCGTTATGACATTCGTGCCTTGGAGCTGTCAAGTGACGAAACCCTGAGAGCAGCAAAGAGGAAGATACCTTCAGCCGAGACACTCAGCTACCTGAGCAATCTGCTTAATGTAGCCGATTATGTAAAATTTGCCAAAGCCGTACCACCTGACGAGATACACGAACACGTAATGGAGATGGCGCTAAGTTTCATCAAAAAAACAAGGCAACCATGATGGATGCAGGCAATATCTTGACACAATGCTTATCCGGCTCAATGCATTGGGCCAATGCCTGGGTTCTGTGGCTGATACCTGTAATATGGATTTTGTATTTGGCCATTAAAAAGAGGCAGGTAAAATCGTTCCGTTTCTCTGATCTTTCAGGAATAAAGACAACTGCTACCACAAAGGTAAGCTTGTTAAAATTTCTTCCCTTGCTGCAGCTTACCGGTTTTAGTTTTTTGCTGCTTGCCCTGGCACGGCCACAGATATTCCTCAAGGATGAAACCATAAAGGCCAATGGCATCGACATCATTCTTTCACTAGATGTCTCGAGCAGTATGTTATCGAAGGATTTTGAACCTGACAGACTGAGCAATGCAAAAAAAGTAGCCGATGAGTTTATTGTACAGAGGAAATATGACAGAATCGGTCTGGTTATTTTTTCTGGTGAAGCTTTCACACAATGTCCGCTTACATCAGACCATGAAATACTACGGGAGTTGCTCAAAAACGTAGAGCCCGGCATACTTGAAGACGGTACTGCCATAGGTATGGGCCTTGCTACTGCAGTCAACCGGCTTAAGAACAGCCAGGCAAAAAGTAAAATCGTCATACTGATGACAGACGGTGTCAACAATGCTGGCTATATCAAGCCACAGACTGCACTCAATCTTGCTAAGACACTCGGCATTAAAGTATATACGATAGGTATAGGCAGCACAGGTCAGGCACTCACACCGGTAGCACGCCGCTATGATGGCACCTACGTTTATGGCGTCGCCAATGTAGAGATTGACGAAAAATTGCTCAGCGAAATAGCAGAATCAACCGGCGGACGTTATTTCAGGGCAACCACTGGTACCGAATTGTCAGACATTTACCGAGACATCGATAGAATGGAAAAAACCACCATCGACGTAAAGACCATGAAAAAATACAGTGAAGAATACAGATATTTCTTGCTTATTGCTTGCATGATATTCGGGCTGGCAGCATTTCTGAAATATTTTTATATCAAACCCCTTATTAACTAAAGAAACATGGTAAGACTTGAAGAACCCTGGTATCTTTTGGGCGTTTTGATAGCCATTTCGGTCATTCCTGCCCTTGCCTATTTCCGCAATAAGACCATCGAAAGAATAAGCAGATTTGCCCGACCCGAACTGATGCCCGGTTATACCGCAGCAGAGGCAAGGAAATTCAGAACAAAGTCTTACTGGCTTTCGATAGCTCTTGTTCTCTTATCCGTTTCGCTTGCCAATCCGCAATGGAGTACCACCAAATCAACCTTGAGCAATTCGAAGGCAGACATATTTATTGTATTGGATGTATCCAGAAGTATGACAGCACAAGATGTAGCACCTTCCAGACTTGACAAGGCCAAACAGTTTCTATACCGACTACTCAGTGACATGAAGTCCAATAATACAGGGCTGATTCTATTTGCCGGTCGGGCATACCTGCAGATGCCTTTAACTGAAGACGCCGCTGCTGTGAGCTCCTTCATCAATGGCGCCGACCCCGATATGATTCCGGCACAAGGTACTGCTATCGGTCCGTCAATCGATCTTGCTCAGCGAATGTTCAACAAAGATTCGCAGAAAGGCAAAATGATATTGATCATTAGTGATGGTGAAGATCATGATGCAGATGCTGTTGAAAAAGCCAAAGCCGCCAAAAAACACGGAATCATCGTCAATACCATAGGTGTAGGCACTACAGAAGGTGGCACCATGCCGGTCTATAACGTTGGCATAAAGGATGTGAAAAAAGATGAAGACGGAAACCCAATCATCACCAGACTCAATAAGGCTGCACTAAAAGAAATAGCTACAATGGGTGGAGGAAAATATTTTAATATAAGCGAAATGGATGCTGCCATCAGCTATATTACTTCTTTTGCATCAGGCAAGGATATCAAAAATCTCAAGAAGCAAGAATTTGTTGATTTTGAAAGCTTTTTCCCCTGGTTTCTGACACCTGCATTGCTTATTCTGCTGGTACTTTTTTTTAGCCATCACCTGTCAGGACATTCATTTACCAAAAGAAATATTTCGAAAAAGAATACTGCCCCTATTCTGATACTTTGCCTTACAACTGCTTGGTCAAATGTCTTTGCACAGGAATCAATGAGTGCCGCCCGCAATGCAGACAAGCTTTACAAAGACGGAAAATATGCAGAAGCCGAGCAGAAGTACAATACTGCCCTAAAGCAGCATCCGGACAATCAAGTCTTGCTGTACAACCGTTCGAACGCACAGTACCAGCAAAATAATTTTGCGGATGCGGCAAAATCTTATGAAAAAGTTATACAGTCGAATGCAGACAATCAATTGAAGGCAAAAGCGTATTTTAATAATGGGAATACGGCGTTCAAACAGGAAAATTATCCCGAAGCGGTTAAAAATTTCAGGAATTCGCTAAAAATCAACCCCAACGATGCAGATGCAAAGAAAAATCTTTCTATTTCACTTAAAAAATTGAAGCAACAGAAAGACAACAAAAATAAAGACCAACAAGACAAAAACCAGGATCAACAAGACAAAAAGCAGGATCAAAAAGATAAAAACAAAGAACAGGACAGACAGAAACAGAGCGCAGAAGAAAAACAAAAATCAAAAGAAGAAGCCGAAAGGTTGCTCAAAATCATTGAAAATGAAGAGCGAAACGTAATGAAAAAACTGCCTAAACAAAGATCGCAGGAATATGTTAATGATAAAGACTGGTAACCTATAAAATTGATGATGATTATGAAAAAAATGATGTTCTTTTTATCAATGTTGTACACAGTAGGCTTGCTGGCACAACAACAGTCCATCGTAGTAGAAGTGTCACCCGACAATGTATTGATGCAGAACGAATTTGAGATTAGTTTTACGATAGAAAATGCTGAAATCCGTTCGTTCGAAGCACCTGCCTTTAAGGAATTTGATTTGCTGGCGGGCCCAATGACTTCTTCCATGATGCAAATAATCAACGGACAGACGAGTTCCAAACAAACCTACACCTACATACTGGCACCCAAGAATCCGGGGAAATATTACATCGAACCGGCATTTGCCAACCTAAAAGATGGAACAGTACTCGAAACCCAACCCATCGAAATCAATGTAAAGAGCAACCCGGAAGGTATAAAGCAGGAACGAAAACAAAGGAATGGAGGCTTTAACGATTTTTTTTCTACTCCAATTAAGCCCAAAGCCACACAACCTGCCAAACCTGAACGAAAAACCTATAAACTCTGATGAAACACCGCATTCTGCTGTATTTGCTTTTACTGCTTACTACCTCTGGTTTCAGCCAGTCTGGTAAAGTAAGTTTTTTTGCAACTGCCGAACCGGCTACCATACAGACGGGTGAGAGTTTTACCTTAAGCTTTACGCTCAGCAATACCAGTGGTTCTGACTTTATACCGCCCGACCTTCACGACTTTACAGTCATCAACGGCCCAAACAGGTCTGTATCGGTGCAAAGCATCAATGGCGCCTGGAAACAAGTAACCGAATATTCATTTACGCTCATGCCAAAGCGGTCAGGGCATTTTAACATTGGCCCGGCTACCATTGTCACCAAAAAAGGGAGTCTCGGGACCCAACCGGTCGATGTAGTGGTCAACGATGCTTCAGGTATTGCCTCCATGCCACAAAAAGGGCTCAAAAAAGCGGACGGTAAAAAAGATTTCTTTGTAGAAGTCGTTACAGATAAATCATCAGCATATACCGGCGAACAAGTGTTGGTGGACTTTGTATTTTACACTCGTGTATCTGTCCAGGATTTCAGAATAATGGAAGAGCCAACATTTGGTGGCGCCTATGCACAAGAATTACAATACTATGAAGAGCCTCAGTCTCAGGTAGATATCAACGGAACCGGATTCATACGCAAACACATAAAAAGATATGCCGTCTTTCCGCAGGAATCAGGAAAGACAGAAATACAGCCAATGACACTCGAAGTCAATGTTTTTACAGATACCAATGATCCGTTTTCAGGATTTTTCAGGCGCGAAACGGAAACAAAATATTTCACTACAGAAAAATCTTTCTTTAAGGTAGAGACTTTACCGGATGGCGCTCCAAAAAATTTCCTGGGTGCAGTCGGCAACTGGAACCTCGAACTATCGCCTGTGAGTACACATATTTCAAAAAACGATGCACTTACACTTCTGCTCACGGTTACGGGCGATGGTGACATCAAGAACGTACAAATGCCCAACATGAAGCTCTCTTATGATTTTGAAATGTATGCACCAAAAACTGTTGAAGAAAACACAAGTGAAAAAAACGGTCGTCTGGTATCAAAAAAAGTGTTCGAAATAATGTTGCTGCCAAAAGCTGAAGGCACTTTCAGTATTCCGGCTGAGTACTCGTGGTTCGACACAACCAAGAAACACTTCGAATCAAAGATGTTTGGCCCATTTTCCATTGTAGTAAACAAAGCAATACCACATGAAAGCACTGAAGATGACCAAAGCACGGACAGTACAAGTGCCCCCGTACCTGCACTCAAGAAGTATCTGGCCGTATTTGCAGGCATCGTCATACTCGGAACGCTCATCTGGTCAATTTTCTTCATACGTGCAAAGAAAAAAACTACCCAAAATGTTGTTATAAAAGATAGCAACCAAGTTACCATACCAACAACATTTAAACAGTCTGTTGCCATAGCTGACCCGGTAAAAGGTCTTCAGGTCTATTTGAATAATGCCGATCAGGAAAAATTCTACAGCCAGTTGCAGAAAAATCTTACAACATTCCTTATACAAAAACTACAGATACAAAATCCTAATGCTTCACAAGGCGAAATAATCAGTCATCTCGAGAAAACAGGACATGACACGGTAATGATTTCGAAGATTAAAACCATCTTTACCAACTGCGAACAGGTTTTATACGCGGGTTTTGACAAATCGGCCATGATGCTACTGATGGTAGAACATCTCGAAGACATCAAAAATCGACTAAATACCTAAGTTACACGACTTGGCAAGTCAGACAGGCTTGAAATATCCTTTTTTAGTCTTATGTTTGCAAAAAAACGAATATGAGATTAGTATTGTTATTTATGTCATTGATATTCATCGGTACGCTTTCCGCACAGAATATTGATAAGAGAAAAGAAGCCCTCAAAGAAATCATCCGTGAGAAACTGCACACAGCACGTTTTAAGCAGAATTTTGAAAAGCATGCACCCTTCATCATCCAGAAAAGGACCAACCAGGAAATCAAGCTTTCGAATGCTACCAGTCTTGATGTCACAGAGGCAGAACCCTACATTGCCATTAACCCTACAGACACCAACAACATTGTAGTATCATTCATGGATTTTACCCAGTCGCTTGATTTCAGGATTTACTACACACTCGATGGTGGGGCTACCTGGCAGCTGAGTTCTTTTGACCCGCGCACAATATATACTCAGCGCAATCCAGGCTTGCAGATAGCCGGCGGTGGTGACCCGATTATGGATTTTGACAAAAATGGCAAGCTGTACTATGGTTGGCTGTATCTCGGATTACAGGGATTTACTGAAGGAAAATTTCAAGTATTCTGGGCATGGTCAGATGACAAGGGCGCCACATTCAATACTGCCCCAGGTGACAATATCTATATTGCTCAGGGCGGTCTGTCATTGCTAACAGGAGATGTTACAGATTATGGAGATGGAATATTTGACCGCCCGTGGTTTTCAGTTGATAAAACAGATGGTCCAAATGCCGGTACACTATATTGTGCAGGGCTTTTCATCCCTAACACCAAAACTACACTTGCCGGTAACGGTATCATTGTAAAAAGAAAACTACCCGGCGTTGATTCATTCGAATATGCCAACACACCTGTTTTTGTAAATGAAAATTCGCAGTTTTCTAACATAGAAGTGGATGATAACGGTGTCGTTCATGTCACTTATGGTGCCATTGACTCCAGCACCATCATGCATAGCCGTTCACTCGATGGTGGACTTACTTTCGAACCACCAACCATCGTAGGTACCGGCAAAAGCACCTTCCAGTCTGGCACAGTCTATGTACATGCACGTGAAAATCCAGCACCCAACCTCGCCCGTGAAGCTGGTACGAACAATTTGTATCTTACTTGGAGTTCATTTGGCGAAAAAGACCTGGTACAGGGTTTCTTTGCTTACTCTAAAGACGGTGGCGTCACCTGGTCAACACCTGTCAACTTATCAGAAACAGCCAAAGATACCGGAAGCCATTGTATGATGCCTGTAGTAGCAGCTAATACCAATTCGGGTGTTACAGTATCGTGGTACTCTGTCACTCCGCAAAAAATCGGTAATTATTATGTAATGCGCTCTACTGATGGTGGCCTTAGCTTTAAGAATCCTGTATTGGTTTCTTCAAAAGCTACCGACTTTTCAGTTTACCCGACTGGCGGCTTTTCACCTGTATTCTTTGGTGACTACAACAAGTCTATCAACACAGATTGCAGGAATCTTACCATCTTTAGCGACGGACGTGATAATCTGGGCCCTAAAATCTATATCTCCGTTGTAGATTATTGCAACCTTACATCCATTCCTGAACTGTCTTCAATAACTGATAAAATTTCCTTCAGGATACAGCCAAATCCGGTCAGCTCACGTTTTAGTCTTGATATAAGTTGCAAAGAATCTACCAACACCCGTATAACATTGATTGACAGCGAAGGTAAATATGTCAAAAACCTGTACAATGGTAAGCTCGAAGCGGGCAAAACAAATCTTGAATTCAACATCGGAGCCCAAATTCCAGCGGGTATTTATTTTGTGGTTTTTGATGCCGACAACGGCAAATTCGTAAAAAAACTCATTAAAGAATAAGTAGAACTGAGATAATATTCAGTTATCCAATTTTGCATGGTGCCTGATAATAAGATCAAAACGCTTACTGTCAGGCACTCTTGTTTTACGCTTGTTCTGCTTGATCCCAGATAATTCTTCCTTAGGATTTATACCTGCATAATCACGGTACAACCTACATTTCAAAAAAATCTATGATTCGGCCTGCAAGAGCCTGTCCAATCCTCTTTTGTGCCTCTGCGGTTTCGGCTCCTGTATGTGGAGTGGCAAACACGCTTGGATGAGCCAGCAACGCAGCATCAGGTGTTGGCTCGTTGACAAACACATCCAGACCCGCAGCCATTACCTTGCCACTATTAAGTGCCGCCAACAGAGCAGTCTCGTCAATAATGCCACCTCGAGCAGTATTTATAAGAATGACACCATCCTTCATTTTGCTTATCTCTTCAGCAGTAATAAGGGCACTGCCCTTCTGTGCCGGTACATGAACCGAAATAATATCCGCCTCGCTTATCACATCTTCAAAGCTCAAAACCTTCAGCTGAATCTTTACTTTTTTGCCTGCAAATTCGCACGCAAGTGTGTCGGGCTTAAAGTATGCATCATAAGGCAATATCTCCATATTGAGCCCTACTGCCATTTTACCGAGCTCCTGCCCGATCCTGCCAAAACCAATGATACCAAGCTTCTTACCTTCGAGCTCCATTCCGCCTGCATATTGCTTTTTAAGTTCCGAAAAATGGGTGGCGCCCTTTACAGGCATAGTCCGTGCTGCCAAGTGAAGATTCCTCGCTATGCCCGATATCATGGCTATTACCAAAGAAGCTACGGCCTTAGAAGAGGCAGATGGTGTATTGAACACCTCTATACCTGCCTGCTTAGCAGCTTCTGTATCAATATTGTCAAGCCCAACACCTGCCCGGCCCAATATTTTCAATTTTCCGGAATCGGCCAGCACATCTGCTGTTATTTTTGTGGCACTCCGTACGATGGCCGCATCAAAGTTGCCTATGACTCCGGCAAGTTCGCTTTGCGGTACTTTTTGAGTTATTACCTCGAACCCGGCTTCTTCGAGCAGGTGCTGAGCTTCCGGATGAATGCCATCGTTGGCAAGGATTCTTCGCATGATATTTTTTTATGAATCAACAAAAATACGCGTTTCAGAAACAGCAAAGGCAATATAATTTAATAATGAATACGTTATTTTTGTTTTATTTATTTAATATGAAATAATTTTCTTTATTTTTGCCCCTTAGAATAGTCCACATTTGATCCCATAATTATATGTCTGCCAGCAAAAAAACAAAATCTAAACAAAGTACACCCAAAAATCTTAAGAACAGGATTCCGAAGATTCTTGGGCTCAGTTTTATATTACTTGCCTCGTTCCTTTTTGTTGCATTTATCAGTTATCTCTTTACATGGCAGGCCGACCAAGATAAGGTTTTGAGATTTTCGTGGGGCTTACTGTTCGAAGATAATGTCACGGCCGAAAATTTCCTCGGCAGATTCGGCGCTATCGTGTCTAATATGTTTTTTTACTGGGGTATCGGTCTGGCGAGTTTCGTTATCGTTTACTTGTTTGCCTGGGCCGGGGCTCATTTACTGAAAGACAAAAAACCAAAACGACCCATCACCGTATTAAAGAACAGCTTCTTTATCATACTTTTTTCTACCATCTACCTCGAATTCATCTTTTCAAGCTCTTCTTTTCCTTGGGGCGGAGCATTCGGTCAAGGCACAGTCAGCTGGCTTCAGAGCTTTCTGGGGACCATCGGGGTAGTCATACTGCTACTCTTCGTACTCATAGGGCTGGTTATCTGGTTCTTTAACCCCGACCTTAGCGAGGTGAGCGCCGGCACAGTCTGGAAACAGGTAAAAACCTTCTCAAATGATGTAGCAGCCAGTGACAATAAAGCAGGAACCATCAAGGAAAAAATATCCGACGGCATGTCTATTGCCAAAACTAAACGCGAAGAGATTATCAAAAAAATGGAGGCCGAACAAGCCAAACATTCAAAAGAAATTGACCTCGAACACGACTTAGAACCCGAAGACACTCAAACTCACGAACTGTCCACTCATATTGGCCAACATCAGCCTACTGCCATAGACTCCACCGAGCAAAAACAACTCACCCTTGAGCTGGCCGATGACGAAACAGAGCCTGTCATTCAACCCGACACCACACCCGAACCCCACGAACCTGTACCCGGCGAACATATCGGCATTGATACAGCCTTCGACCCACGCAACGAGCTGGCACATTATACCTCTCCGCCTATCGAATTGCTGCACGACTACGAAGAACAAAAAATAGAAATAGACCGCGCCGAACTCGATGCCAACAAGGATCAGATCATCGCAACACTCCAGGAATACAAGATCGAAATCACCAAAATACGCGCCACCGTTGGCCCTACAGTCACACTTTACGAAATCATTCCTGCACCCGGCGTCCGTATCTCCAAGATCAAAAGCCTCGAAGACGACATTGCACTCAAACTCTCCGCCCTCGGCATCCGTATTATCGCTCCCATCCCGGGCAAAGGTACCATTGGCATCGAAGTACCCAACAAAAAACGACAGGTCGTATCGCTTAAGGAAATCCTCCAATCAGAAAAATTCACCAAAACCAAGATGGATCTGCCCATAGCTCTCGGCAAAACCATCGCCAACGAAGTTTTCATCGCCGACCTCGCCAAAATGCCACACTTACTCATAGCCGGAGCCACCGGCCAGGGAAAATCAGTCGGTATCAACGCCTTGCTCATTTCTATACTCTATAAAAAACATCCTTCAGAGGTCAAACTCGTACTCATCGATCCCAAAAAGGTAGAACTCTTCCCATACGCCAGGCTCGAAAATCACTTCCTCGGCTTCCTTCCAGACCAGGTCGAACCCATCGTCACCGAAACCAAAAAAGTAATACACACACTCAACTCACTCTGCATAGAGATGGACCAGCGCTATGACCTGCTCAAGAAAGCCGAAGTGCGAAACATCCGCGAGTACAACACTAAGTTCAACAGCCGTCATCTCAATCCCGAAAAAGGACACAAATACCTGCCGTTCATCGTCTTGGTGATTGACGAGTTCGCCGACCTCATCATGACAGCAGGCAAAGAAGTAGAACTGCCCATCGGCCGCCTTGCTCAGCTCGCACGTGCCGTTGGTATTCACCTCATCATTGCCACCCAGCGCCCATCAGTCAACATCATTACCGGCGTCATCAAAGCCAATTTCCCGGCAAGACTCGCCTTCAAGGTATCATCGAAGTTCGACTCTCGTACCATACTCGATGCAGGAGGCGCCGATCAGCTCGTAGGCCAGGGCGACATGCTACTCTCAGTTGGCGGTGAGACCATCCGCCTTCAGTGCGCATTCGTTGACACACCCGAGGTCGAAAAAGTCATCCAGAATATTTCTGACCAGAAAGGCTACTCCATACCATTCTTCCTACCCGAATACAAAGACGAAGACAGCGAGATACACGGCGTTTCAGGCATCAAATACAGCGACCTCGACGACATGTTCGAAGACGCAGCACGCCTCGTCGTCAGCAATCAGCACGGCAGCACATCTATGATACAACGCAGGCTCAAACTCGGCTACAACCGCGCAGGCCGTATCATGGACCAACTCGAAGCCATGAGCATCGTAGGTGCAGGCGACGGCTCCAAACCGCGCGAAGTACTCGTATTCGACGAGATGGAGCTCGAACGCTACCTCGATGAGCTAAAGTCCAAAGCCTGAGCAAAGTATGACTATCAGGGCGTGCCCCTGTCGGGTCAGGCCATCCGCTTTACTTCGTGTTCGCTTCTGTCCTTCACGCAACTATGGTGAATGGTAAGTGGTAAGTGGTGAATGGTGTGTAAAATGTGAGATGTTGTGACACATTATTTTTCGGCATTTTTCGAACCATTAAGCAGTAGATTTATAATACCCGGATAACGCAATAGGAATTTTTGATGAAAGTGATGAGTACCAAAGATCGATAAAAAAGAGGTAGCAGTGCAGTGAACTAGGTTTTTTGAGCTTTTGGGTTAAAGTAGATTATCTCGATGGCAAACCTACTTGACACAGCAGTAAACATACATTTACCGTAAACTTACGATTAATTTTTTCTATAATCGTAATATTTCGCTAAATACTCCTTTCATCAACATAATCAGCACGATATGAATGTATTAAACCTTATATTTGACTGGGAATATTGTAATATGAAAAAATTATCGTTTACAAAATAGTATCCGTAGATGGTAGAACTATTAGGTCACAACAGCAGTAAAACCACCGAAATTTACACACATGTAAGTATCAAAAGTCTGCAAAATATCAAAAGTCCGTTTTATGATTTGTAGTAAAAAACTATACCAAGCCAACTACATACAAGAAATTTGTGTATATTTGTTGCATATATAAATGAGTTATAACCAATGCTACGAAACGCTACGAGCAAAATCAATCGCCATTTGCTTAGCATCTTCAATAGTTTTTGCAGTCCATTCTCCTTTACCCCATTTTTCAGGATATTTTGAAAAGTGTTCATACAAAGTTCCACGCAATTTTTCATTTGGAACTTTATCATTGTAGGTATAAGTTATTAAAATACCATTCTCCTTTTCGGTATAGTCAGCAACTCCATTTACGGCATATTCACAATCACCCCAAAAAGACATTTCTCTTTCAATAAATTCATCTTTATTTGATGGCTCAAAACCACAATTACCTTGTTTACATTCGCTACCAATTCCAAAACCAAATATTGCACGATGTGACCAACCAAACCATTTTTGTTCTATTGGATTAAATCCTATGCAACAAGTTTTTGGTTCTCCATAACCGTCTTGTATTTGTTCGGTAATTCCTCTTTTTAAAAGAAAGTTTAAATCTTCTTCCATTCCTACTCTTGTTAAATAAGCACCATCTACTTTTGAATAATAGACTTTACCATCATCATCAGGAATATTTGAATTTCCAATAGTTGCAATTGAGTTGATAAACTCTTGTAGTTTTTTTGAAACTCGTTTTGTTTTTTGTTTTAATTCTTTTGACATTTTGCTTGTATTTAATTGTTAATAATTTAAAATCCGTAAAAGCACTGGTTATAACACGGTATATAAGCAAGTTTGCCATTAAGGTTGTTAGTAATCTGAAACATTCTGCAAGGCAAACCTGCTCATATACCAAACCGTTATGGGCAAGTTTATTAAAAGACAACCAAACGAAAACCGACAGATAAGAGAACCACCAAGGGACAACTTTGATAGTTCTTAAAAAATTATTTTGTAAAATTGATAAACAAAAGTGGAGACCAGA
>WBZR01002207.1_pt1 | contig 20906 bp, 21 predicted proteins | sample 5204231 | NCBI WGS metagenome assembly WBZR01 (sample SAMN12412403, study PRJNA552823) | activated sludge metagenome | isolation source: activated sludge from anammox sidestream of wastewater treatment plant... | place: USA: Virginia | collected 2017-08 | reverse complement strand
GAAGTATCTGCCTTAATTCTCTTAATTTCTGAATGGTTCAAAAAAAATGCTGAATATTAATGTTTCACAACAGCATACATCTTACATTTCACTAACAACTAACAACTAACAACTAACAACTAACCACTTACCCAAGCCGCGTGAAGGATAGAAGCCGGCACGAAGTAAGGCGGATAGCCTGACCCGACAGGGGCACGCCCAAATAAAACATGACATGTATTAATTGCCTGCAACCCAATCGATCAGGTAGGAAAAGATGGATGTTGCCCACCCGAAGAAGTCGGCCTGCTGTATATGATTGTTTTCGGCTTTGAAGCAGGGTTTGATAGGTGAAAGTTCGTCGATGAGGATGTTGCCGCGGTATGGTATGGTGACACCGGGGGCAAGGCAAGCCTCGAACAGGAGAAAGTGTACCTTAGCCTTGGTGTAGATCTGGAACTCGTACTGTTCCCAGTTGGTATGTTTGATGGCTTTGGTGCTTACCAGCAGCTGGTCCTTGCCACAGTATTCTTTGCTGCCCCAAATCTTAAGGCGCAAAGGGAGGTTGTAACCGACGTAGGTCTCTGACCGGGCCAGATATACAGAAAATGTGTAGCAGGTATTGGCTTCGAGTGGCTTTGACAAACGTTGGCCGATGCTTTCTTTGCTGCCGTTTTCGCGAGTGATGAGGCCGAGATAGCTCATGCCGTCTTGTGGTGCCTTGTTGACACCCCACACACCGGGCAATATGTCGGGAGTGGAGCCCGGTACGCAGGTGACCCATTTGTCGGGTATGGCAGCATTGCCCGGCTTCGATTCGAATGAAGGATTGCCAAGCGAGATCTGTCCGAAGCCAGACAAGCTTAACAGGCACAGCAAAATCGATGCGGTACATACTCTCATGATGCAAAGGTATGACATACTGATGGAAATCGGATGTATGTAAATAATAATATGTATATGTTGTGAATACTGAGTGAACTTGTAACTTAAAGCGGGGAGGTAGTGAAATTTTTAAAGAAAAAAGTTTACCTTGCAGAAAAATAAGTAGTTGATGCTCCAAAGGAATAATGTTATACTCATGGCAAGCGCCATCTGTCTGTGTCTATCGTGGGTGGCAGTCAAACAATTTGTAAAGCCAGATGCCTATGTGCAGGTAATGAAACACAAAGGCAGGCCTTATGAGGATTTTTGGATGAAGCGAAGCTTTCCGTCGTTTGAGCCGGAGTCGCGGGCTTATTTTCAGGCATTGGATGATGTGCGGGAGGCTATGCAGCTCAGAGGGAGCATTCCGGGTTTTGACAAGGAATGGACGACAGAAGGCCCGGGGAATATAGGCGCCAGAGTCAACTCCATAGCTGTGGATCCGATGGATGAAAACACGATACTGATAGGTTATTCGCACGGAGGTATCTGGAAGACAACAGATGGCGGACAAAACTGGCATCCGGTATTTGACGAACAATCGGCTCTTGCAATCGGTGATTTGGCTTTTGATCCTAAGAATCCGAATGTAGTATATGCGGGTACAGGTGATGTAAATATACCGGGTGGTGTATATACAGGCAATGGTGTGTACAAAAGTACTGACGGAGGAGAAAGCTGGGAGCCATCGGGTCTGGAGGAGACGGCCATCATATCAAAAATATGGGTGGACCCTACAAATAGTGCAGTGGTCTTTGCTTCGGGAATGGGAAGCCCGTTTGTGAAGAATACTGACCGCGGGCTATACAAAAGTATCGACGGTGGTCAGAACTGGCAGAAGATACTCTTTGTGAATACTTCTACCGGAATCATTGATTTTGAGGTCAACCCTCAGAACCCGGATTATATCTATGCTGCGGCCTACACACGGATACGCACCAACTACGAGAGCATCGTATCGAGTAAAGATTGTTCGGTATGGCGAACCATTGACGGAGGAAAGAACTGGACACAACCCGGCAATGGTCTGCCGCTTGGTGGCAGCCATTCGAGGATTGGGCTTGCGATGTGTCCTACAGATCCTTCGAATGTATATGCCATGTATGTGAGCAGTGACCTCGATCTAGGAGCTATATACAAAACTACAGATGCGGGCAGTACATGGGCTGAAGTGCCGACTTACGACACCGGTGTACCTGAAGGTCAGATGGGTGGATTTGGCTGGTATTTTGGCAAATTGGGTATTGACCCGAACGACTGCAACACGCTTCACCTCCTCGGTGTAGATATGCAGAGTACTTTTGACGGTGGTGCAAGCTGGGTAGAGTCTGTGCCACCCTGGTGGACCTATGAAGTACATGCCGACAAGCACGAAATAGTATATACAGCCTCCGGCAATGTGTTGCTCGGTACAGATGGAGGTCTGTACAAAACGTCTGACTTCAATACCTGGGAGAAGATTGAGAACAATCCGACATCGCAGTTTTACCGCGTGGCCTGGAACCCACACCAGCCCGATTTTTATTATGGCGGTATGCAGGACAATGGAACTTCGGGAGGTAATGCTGCCGGTATTAATAGCTGGGAGAGGCTGTTCGGTGGTGACGGGTTTCAGCCGAGGTTCAATCCGGTTGATCCGAACAATTATTACTTCGAGACACAGAATGCCGGCATCTACGGAACAGAAGACGGACAGAGCTTCTATGACCTGATAAATGAAGACAATGGTGTGCCGGATGTTGAACGCCGCCATTGGGATGCACAGTATATTTTAAGTCATTTCGATCCGGATGTATTATATTATGGTGGTGAAAAAATGTACAGGAGCCATGACAGAGGACATACCTGGACAGCCATATCAGACAACCTGACCGGTGATCTGAAATATCTGAAAGGTGTACACATAATTTCGTCATTGGATGAGTCTCCTTTGGATTCGAATATTCTGTACGCAGGAACAGGTAACGGATACCTGTGGTGTACCAAGGATGGCGGTGTTAGCTGGGATACTGTACAGCAGAACGGTCTTCCGGAGCGGTATCTGACTTCGGTGCATGCTTCACCGACATTAAAGAATACGGTATATGTCACCTTTACAGGATACAAGTTTAATGAACTCATACCGCATGTGTTTCGCTCTGATGACAATGGGCAGACCTGGACTGATATAAGCGGCGACTTGCCCGGTATAGGCATCAACGACATATTGATTATTGAAAATGAAAAAGACAAGGTACTGTATGTAGCTACGGACGGAGGAGTATATGGTACAGTTAACGGAGGATTGAACTGGGAGCGACTCGGTACCAATATGCCTGTAGTACCCGTACTTGACATTGATGTGGATCCGGTAAACAAGAAACTCATAGCAGGAACCTATGCCAGATCAATCATGACTTACCCAATAGGCAGCATCACCGCTGTAAGTGAAAATATATCGGAAGCAGAAATTCTTACCGTTTTCCCGAACCCAATCAGATCAGAATTGTTTTGGAATCTGACCAATGGTGCCGGCCAATACGACGCTGTGATACGAGATACAAAAGGGATGATAGTGAGAAAAATGGAGGGCCAGGCTAAACAGGGTAATATGAATATTGATGTATTGGTGCCCGGTATTTATGTTTTTTCGTTAGAATCAAGCACACGAAAGTATATAAAAAAGATAGTAAAGCATTAAACAACAATAAGGAGGCATGATATGGAGTTAATTCTGGTAGCAACATTTCTCATTGGCTATGCACTTATAGCATTCGAACACAGTATAAAGATTGATAAGGCAGTTCCGGCCATCCTTACCGGTGTAATCTGCTGGGTGATATACATCTTTTCGAGCAATGATACCCATCTTGTAAACGAACAGCTTCTTGAGCATCTGGGCGAAGTATCGGGTATATTGTTTTTTCTGATGGGAGCCATGACCATAGTAGAGTTGATAGACCTTCATGACGGATTCAGGGTCATCACAGACAGAATAAAGACCAAGGATAAAAGGAGGTTGCTTATATTATTTTCGGTGATTGCATTTTTCCTGTCAGCTATACTTGACAACCTTACCACGGCAATCGTAATGGGTTCGATGCTTGGGAAGATACTTGATGACCGAAATGACAGACTTTATTTTGCAAGTATCATTATCATTGCAGCCAATGCGGGTGGTGCATGGAGCCCGATAGGTGATGTTACTACCACCATGCTATGGTTGGGCGGGCAGATTACTACCTTCGGAATCATACACAAAGTATTTATACCGAGTGTGGTATCGTTGTTAGTGCCCCTTCTGCTGATGCTTAGGATGGTAAAGGGAAAGGTAAAACCAGTAGAAAGTAATGGTGAGTCGAGCATATCAGTACAGGACAGAAATACTATTTTTTATTCAGGCATAGGACTTTTGCTGTTTGTTCCGGTATTTAAGACGGTCACACATCTGCCACCGTTTATGGGTATGATGTTCAGTGTAGGTATAGTATGGATCATCAGTGAGTATCTTCATTCGAAAAAAGAAGTAGAGCAAAAGGAAAGCATATCCATCTTCCGTGCACTTGAGCGAATGGACATGCCGAGCATACTTTTTTTCTTTGGTATATTACTGGCAGTATCGGCACTTCAGTCTTTTGGGACACTGAACCATCTGGCAACCAGTATGAGTGAGCATATTCCTGACGAGCGCATATTGGTAACTATCATTGGGCTTATGTCGTCTATCTTTGATAACGTGCCTCTGGTAGCTGCCGTACAAGGTATGTACACTTTGAGTCAGTTTCCGACCGATCATTTCTTTTGGGAGTATCTGGCTTACTGCGCCGGTACGGGTGGGAGCATTTTAGTCATAGGATCAGCAGCCGGAGTGGCGATGATGGGAATTGAAAAAATTTCATTCTTCTGGTATCTGAAGAAAATAAGTATGATGGCATTGCTCGGATTCTTGGCCGGGGCAGGTGTTTCAGTTTTGTTAAGTTTTTATTTTCACATGTAAAGGCTGGTGCAATACTGAAACTACCGATAAAATACATGAGAATTCATACCTTATGCTTATGTTTGCAGATTGATTATGGCAGGCAAACGACAATATACAGAAACCAGTCACAAACCGGGACGCTTATATTCTACGATAAGCATGACCCTTGTGCTCTTTTTAGCAGGTCTGTTTGTGGTGTTTGTGCTCAATACGGATGATCTGATCAAAAACTTCAAGGAAAATCTTGAGCTGATAGTTGAAATCAAAACCGATGTACCACGTGATGAAGCCCGAAACCTTCTAAAAAAGCTGGAGCAGGGCGAATGCGTAAAGCTCGGTAGTGCATCTTTTATTACACGCGAAGAAGGCTTGTCGTTTTTGAAGAATCAACTTGGTCATGATGTGAATGTGCCGATAATCGAGAATCCCTTGTTTGATGTAATAAAATTCAATATTAAAGCCGAATGCATCAGGGAAGATAAAATGAAAGCCCTCATAGCTGAAATTAAGGCAAATCAGCAAGTAAATGAAGTATATTTTCCAATTGATCTGGTTTCGGGAATATCAGAGAACATCCGAAGAGGTTCGCAACTTTTCCTGATTCTGAGTCTTATATTTGGTATTATAGCGGTTATTATCATTCACAACACAGTAAAGTTGGCTTTGTATGCTAACCGTTTTAGTATCAAAACGATGGAGATGGTGGGTGCGAGTAGTGCTACTATCAAACGCCCATTCTTGTCTACTGCGGTAGGCATCGGTCTGTGGTCAGGGTTGTACGCATCAATCTTGTTAATTGGTTTGCTCATGTTCCTGGCACAGAAGTTTCCGGATTTTATAGCATTCAACAACACATACCGACTGCTTTGGATAGTGGGAGGGCTCATCCTAGCAGGAATTATTATTTCATTCATCATAACATGGTTTGTGATTAATCGTTATATTGGCAGAAAAATTGAATCATTGTATTAATTGAATATAATATGAGTAAGAGTAATCCAAAAAAAGTAGTAATAAGTAATACTCCAAGAGCAAAAGTTGAAACACAGGGTAGCCGAAAATCGTCATCATTTTTCGGGTCGAATGAAGAGTTGATTTTTAATAAAGAAAACTTCAAATGGACAGGTATCAGCCTGTTACTGATATTCATAGGGATGCTTCTGATGACTGGTGGCTCCATGCCAAACCCAGATACTTGGGACCCAAACATCATTTATTCTGCGAGAAGGACAGTACTGGCACCCATTTTTATACTCGGCGGGTTGGTATTGCAGATCTATGCCATATTTAAGTAAAATACGTTTGTACACGAAGCATATTTTATGACATTTATCCAGGCAATCATTATTGCTATAATAGAAGGTTTGACGGAGTTTTTGCCTGTGTCATCTACCGGACACATGGTCATAGTATCATCCATCATGGGTATAGCTGCTGATAACTTTGTCAAACTCTATGAAATAGTAATCCAATTGGCGGCTATACTTGCAGTGGTTGTATATTATTGGAAGAAATTTTTTGATTTCACCAAAATTCGTTTTTACCTGCTTCTGATACTGGCAACGATTCCTTCACTTGTGGTGGGATATTTTTTAAAGAGCCATGTTGAAAAAATGCTTGAGAGCCCGCTTGTGATAGCGTGCATACTTTTACTTGGTGGCGTCGTATTGTTATTTATTGATAAATTTTTTACTCAAAATACCATTCAGACTGATACCAAAATGACAACCGGCAATGCAGTTTTTATTGGTTTGTTTCAGACATTATCCATTTTGTTGCCAGGCCTTAGCAGGAGTGCAGCCACCATCATAGGCGGTATGCAGCAAGGGTTGACAAGACAGTTTGCAGCTGAGTTTTCGTTTTTTCTGGCTGTGCCTACCATGTGTGCAGCTACCGTCAAGAGTCTGTATGATGTTTATAAAAATACACCTGAAGTGCTAAACACGGATAACCTTGACATATTGCTTGTCGGGAATGTGGTATCTTTTGTAGTAGCCTTCATGGCCATTAAATATTTTATTGAATATTTGACGAAGCACGGCTTCCGGATTTTCGGTATTTACCGCATCATTCTGGGTGCACTTATACTTATCCTTCATTTTGCAGGCGTAAAATTATTCGTACATTGATGGCACACAGTACTACTCCAATTCTTGAAGAATTTCTGGAATCGCAGGTACTCCTGATCGATAAACCCCTTGACTGGACATCATTTGATGTGGTAAACAGGCTAAGGATAGCATTGTGCCGTAAGCTGAAGGTTAAGAAGCTTAAAGTAGGTCATGCGGGCACACTTGATCCAAAGGCTACCGGGTTGCTGATCATCTGTACCGGCAAAGCTACCAAACGCATCACCGAATTTCAGGATCAGGCAAAGACTTATACAGGTCAGATATTCTTGGGTGCGACCCGGCCTTCGTATGATTTGGAAACAGAGGTTGATGCACAATACCCTACAGATCACATTTCGGATGAAATGATCCAATACACAACTCAATCATTTGTCGGCATACAACAACAGATGCCACCTGTATATTCGGCCATCAAGCAAGACGGCAAACCTGTATATAAAAAAGCACATAAAGGAGAAGGTGATACCGTAGTGATGCAACCACGCGAAGTAATTATTTACGATTTCAACACATCTTCTGATGCTTTACCACTTGTGTCATTTGAAGTGAAATGTAGTAAAGGCACCTATATTCGTTCACTTGCCTTTGATTTTGGTAAAAAAATCGGTACCGGTGCATATTTGGCGAGCCTGAGACGGACAGCCAGTGGAGAATTTACAGTGGATGATGCATGGCAACTCGACGATCTTATTCGTTACATTGACCGGTACGAGCCTTCGGTTGTTGTCCGAACTTAAGTCTTACGTTGCTTTTTCTTCGCAGCCGGGAATAAAATATTATTAAGAATTAGCCTATAACCGGGCGAATTGGGGTGCAGGTCAAGGTCTGTAGGGGGGTCGTTAACCCTGTGCTGGTAATCTTCCGGGTCGTGGCCACCGTAGAATGTCCATTGCCCGTAGCCGAACTCACCGTGGACGTAACGCACTTCATTGAGCGCAGGAGTTTCACCCATCACCAGGATGCCGGGTTTTACAAATTGTTTTTTAAATGCTGTTGTCTGCCCCATAAATCCCTTTACAGTACGTGTGTGGTTTTGGGTCAACATGGTAGGTACCGGGTCCCACTTAGCAGAAAAGTCGAATAGTGTAAAATAATCGTTTTCAGCCTGTATGTTTCTCCCGTAGGTGTTGTCGATGTTAGAGAATTCGTATTCGTAAGGGTTGGTTACGAGCTGAAAATCATGGAATGCAAAGCACTTGTCAAAGGCGAGTTTGCTGTTCATGTTTGGGTCAGCTCCGTCGCCATCATACATTTCAGCACATATATCTACACCTTCGGCTGACAAAGCGATATCGTAGGAGTCAGTAGCAGAGCACATTGCAAACATAAACCCACCACCGCCAACGTATTCTTTTATTTTTTTGGCCACAGCGAGTTTGCATTGAGAGACTTTATCGAAACCTAAACTGTGGGCGAGTGCTTCACTTTTTTCTTCCATAATCTTATACCATGCAGCTGTATGGTAGCTTGCATAAAACTTGCCGTACTGGCCGGTAAAATCTTCATGGTGCAAGTGCAGCCAGTCATACTCGGCAAGTTTGTCTTCCAATACTTCGCGGTCATATACTACATCGTATGGTATTTCGGCATAAGTGAGTACAAGCGTAACGGCATCATCCCAAGGCTGTATTTTTTCACCCTGATCGTTAAAGTCAGGTGTGTAAACACATATTTTTGGTGCTTTTTCAAGCTTCATTACTTCCTCATTTACTTCGGGGTTCGATATTTCCTGACGGATGTTAGCAAATTCGCCATCAGAGATGACTTTGTAACTCACACCACGGGTTTTGCATTCTGCCTCAAATGAGGGAATTGACCGAAATGCAAAACTGCCTCCCTGGTAATTCAGTAACCAATATGCTTCTGCTCCATTCGACAAAACCCAATAAGTGATACCGTATGCCTTTAGATGATTTTTCTGTGATTCATCCATCGGAACCAATATGTATGCCGAGTGTGCCCATGTCTGAAATGCTAGAAAAAAGATACCGAAAAGTATTTTGCGCATGGTTGTAAATAATTCTTGTTAGATGATTAAACGTTAATTGTACTTTGTTGTTCATAATACGAACGTGGTCGCCCTAATGTTATTGGCAGTAGAGATGTTTTTAACACAAGGGCAACTAAAAAGGCTTTTTTGCGTTTTTACTCTGGTCGGGAAAAAAGATAGTTTTTTAACCCAGATAACGCATTAGGAATTTAAACGAAAATGATTAGTACAAAAAATCCATAAAAAGTGATAAAAGCATAGTGAACTATGGTTTTTGAGCTTTTGAAATGGATTTGAAGTAATAATTATTTACAGTAAAGAGCCTAAAGCGTTATCTGGGTTAAACACTAATAGTGCCCAAACATCTGTTTTAAACACAATATGGTATTACAGCTGCTCAATATAACATTTCAATATCCGGTTTGGTATTTCATTCTTTGCCTTGCCTTTGCAGGTATAGGATCAGCAATACTCTATTATGCTTTCGACCAGTTTCAGGGACAACCAATGTGGCTACGAAAAGTACTTGCAGCACTACGTTTCATCGTACTGTTTTTGCTTGCAGCTTTGTTGCTTGCTCCGGTGTTGAAGTCAAAAAAAACTGATATCAAGAAGCCGGTCATCGTGATCGCCCAGGACGTATCAGAATCGGTAACTGCTGATTTAAAGGACGGGGATCAGGCAAAATATCTCGAGCAGGTAAAGCAACTTGCATCTTCGTTTGGTAAGGATTATGATGTAAAAACCTACAGTTTTGGTGAAAAATCAAGGGAAGGTCTCGCCGAAAAATTTTCTGACAAATCAACTGATATTTCTGAAGTCCTGACTACTGTAACGGATATCTACAACAACCAGAATCTGGGTGCTATCATTCTCGCCACAGACGGTATCAACAATCAGGGTAGTGATCCCGGCTATACAGCAGGCCTCATTAATGTTCCGGTTTATCCGATAGCACTCGGTGATACTATCCCCAAAAAAGACCTTTATATTAAGAAGGTTTACCACCATGATATTGCATATCTGAAAGACAAATTTACCATACAAGCCGATATTGCAGCCAGGAACTGTCAGGGAAAATCTACACATTGGCAACTAAGTAGGATAGACGGAAAAACATCCCAAATACTTCAAAAAGGCAATCTGACAATCGACAACAAGGATTTCTTCAAATCGGTCGATATGGTGCTTGATGCCGATAAACCCGGTGTTCAGCATTATAGGATAAGTCTTAGTAAAGTAGATGGAGAAATGACCACCGTCAATAATGTGAAGGATTTTTACGTTGACATCATCGACTCGAGGTTAAAGATACTCATTCTGGCAAATGGCCCGCATCCGGATATTTCTGCCATACGTCAGGTGATTTCTACCAACCAAAATTATGTGGTAGAGACTTCACTCCTTGCGGATTTTAAAAAGAAAGTTACTGATTATGACTTTGTCATTCTCCATCAGTTGCCGTCAAGGAACAGTGATGTCAGCAATATTCTGCAACAGCTCGATGCCGCCAAGAAGCCACGTTTGTTTGTTGTGGGTACGCAGACGGACATTTACAAATTCAATAAAATTCAGTCATTGTTGACCATTAACGGTGACGGGCGCAATACCAATGATGCACAGGCGTCGCTCGTTCAGAATTTTGGTCTTTTTACGCTTGATCCGTCTGTCAGCCAGGCCATTGAACAATTTCCACCATTGACTACCATGTTTGGTGATTATAAGCTTACAGGCAATGCAAGCGTTTTGCTTATGCAGAAAATTGGTAAAATCGACACCAATTATCCTCTATTGATGTTTGGAGAATTTAATGGTATCAAGACCGGAATACTGGCTGGTGAAGGCATCTGGAAGTGGCGACTGTTTGATTATCTGCAGCGTCAGAATCACAATATCATTGACCAACTCATTGATAAGAGCATTCAGTATCTATCTGTGAAGGAAGATAAAAGGAAATTCAGGGTGACAATGCCTAAGAATATTTTCCTTGAAAACGAACAGATCAGCTTCGATGCTGAAGTCTATAATAATTCTTATGAGCTCATCAATGACGGTGATGTATCTATGACCATAAAAAATGAAAACGGTAAGGAGTTTCCATACACATTCAGCAAGACAGGAAAATATTTTAACCTGAATGCAGGATATTTTCCACCGGGGGCATATAGTTTTGTAGCGAAGACTTCCGGCATAGGAGACAAGCTGATATTCGAAGGAAAATTTGAAGTACAACCGGTACAGCTGGAACTCTACGAAACCACAGCCAATCATGGACTGTTGAAATTGCTTGCGCAGTCAACTAGTGGACAGATGGTGTATAAGGATGAAATGGACAAACTTCATAATCTGGTTGTTTCATCCGACAGGTTAAAGCCAGTTCTTTATCAATCGAACATTACTCAGCCTGTCATCAACCTCAAATGGCTGTTCTTCTTACTACTTGCCCTTTTGTCGGCCGAGTGGTTTATGAGAAGGTATTATGGAAGTTATTAATTTGAAATAATCGTTATGAAATTAGATATTCTGGCCATCGGGGTACATCCGGATGATGTTGAATTGTCATGTGTCGGTACGCTGCTTCATTACATCGACCAAGGTAAAAAAGTAGGCCTGCTTGACCTCACCAAGGGCGAACTCGGTACACGAGGCAATGCACAGCTTCGCACTCAGGAGGCAATGGAATCGGCCAGGCTGATGGGTGCTACAGTCAGAGAACAGCTCGATCTGGCAGACGGATTTTTCGAAATCAACAAAGAGAGTATCCTGCCGATTATTGAAGTTATAAGACGTTACAGGCCGGATATCGTGTTTGCCAACAGCAACAGCGACCGCCACCCCGACCACGGGCGTTCGGCAAGACTCGAAGATGATGCCTGTTTTTACTCCGGGCTCAGGAAGATAGAAACCATCGACAAGCTGACCGGACAGCCACAGGAAGCATGGAGGCCAAAGCTGGTGCTGCATTACATACAGGATTATCATCTTGTGCCCGATTTTGTATTCGATATTACGCCATATTTCGACAGAAAAATCGAGCTGATTAAGACCTTCCGCTCTCAGTTTTACGACCCTGATTCAGCAGAACCCGATTCGCCAATTTCCGGCAAAGATTTTTTGGAGTTCAATGCTGCCAGATCACGAGACTTCGGTCGTCCGGCCAATATGACCTTTGCTGAAGGTTTTCAGGTCAACCGACTATTTGGCGTCAAGGATATTTTTGATTTGGTGTAGTGTGAATATTGGAAAAGTACATGGGTGTGGATTATGGTGTTGCATAACATGAAAATGCTGCCATTTCAATGGCTGAACATCCTCTGAGAAGTACCCGACTCTCCGAATGAAGATGATTAGCCTTTCTCTACAAACATTTCCTCAAAACAACTCACCGGATATTCCTTGCCCTTGTATCTGAAAGTTTTCAAGAACGGGTTTACTTCTATGGTATAGCTCTTTAGTCCGTCAGGATAAATTTTGAATGTAATATTGAGTACATCACCGACCTGTGTAATACCAATGATGTCAAAAAAACTGATGAATGGTAGTATTTCTTCATCTGTTAATTGATTGCGCAAGGCAAACCCATTAACCCAAAGCGATTCTCTAAATTCATTCAGCCCTGTCAGCAACTGTATTTGTCCGTCGAAGAAAGATTGGGATTCAATCCGGTTCATTTATAAACCTGTTACATTTTTTTCTCCACTTGAGTTTTTCCATACCCAAACCTATATCCGACAGTAGCTTGGCCGGTACCAGTAATATTAGTTTCAGAGTAGTAACCATAGCTCCGTTCAGGATTTAAGATTCTGCCTATACCGGCACCCAGCTCGAAAGTGACTCCTCTACGCGACAACCATTTGTAGCCTGTATAGAAGCCAAGGCCAAAGTATGCATCCGGTACTATGAACTGGCCGAACATACCTATATGAAAACCGTCATTGCCCTTTTTAGGTGAAAAATAATATTTACCCAAAACCGAAAATAAACTTATATCCTCTTCAGGTATGAAAATGACACCCGGCTCAATACCTATATCTTCATTTACCAAAAATTCTCCGTTGATCTGCCAAACGTTGAAAGGCATAATAACAGGGTTTATCTTAAGTTCGAATTTTTGGGCAAAGCCAAACTGAACTGAAGCAGAAATGATGAGGAGCAAGAATAGTTTTTTCATTCTTTAATAGGTTTAATATTTGTTAAGATTAAAACGAATATCCTTAGCAAATCGTTGCCTTTAAAGTAAGCTATGACCCCGTTTTTTATTAATACGATACTATGTCTGTATAACTCCCGGATTGAACCGTTCGACCGGAGCGTGGTTGGCCATTTCTATACCCATAGATATGATTTTTCTGGTCTCGAGTGGGTCGATGATGGCATCTACCCACAGTCTGGATGCAGCATACGTGGCTGTTGTTTGGTCATCGTATCTTTGCTTAATCTTGTCGTACAATTGTTGTGCTGCTTCTTCATCTGCTTCTTTCCCACTGGCTTTGAGTGAAGCGAGTTGTATTTGCAGGATAGTCTTAGCTGCTTGTGCACCACCCATTACCGCTATTTTTGCGGTAGGCCATGCTACAATGAGGCGTGGGTCGTAGGCTTTACCACACATGGCGTAGTTGCCCGCGCCATAGGAGTTGCCTACTACAATGCTGAACTTCGGTACAGTAGAGTTGGCTACAGCATTCACCATTTTGGCTCCATCCTTTATGATTCCACCATGTTCTGATTTTGAGCCAACCATGAATCCGGTGACATCATGCAGAAAAACCAGTGGTATCTTCTTTTGATTGCAGTTCATGATGAATCGTGCAGCCTTGTCGGCTGACTCACTATAGATGACACCGCCTATCTGCATTTCGCCTTTGCCGGATTTTACGATTTTGCGGTCGTTGGCGACGATTCCTACTGCCCAGCCGTCTATTCTTGCATACGCGCAAATGATGGTTTTGCCGTATTCTTCCTTGTAATAGGTGAGTTTGCTGTCATCTACCAGACATTTGAGCAACTCTGTCATGTCATACGGTTTGGCAGTAGCAGGGTAGAGACCGTAGATACGTTTCGGGTCAGTAGCGGGTATAGCAGGTTTTATTCTGTCAAAACCAGCCTTATCCGGTGCTCCGATTTTGTCCACAAGGTCTCGGATGGTGTCCAGACAAGTTTTATCATCCGGCATTTTATAATCGGTTACGCCTGATATTTCGCTGTGAGTAGTGGCGCCACCGAGTGTTTCCTGATCAATATCTTCCCCGATAGCTGCTTTTACGAGGTATGGGCCTGCCAGGAATACCGATCCGTTTTTTTCGACAATGAGTGCCTCGTCAGACATGATAGGCAGATAGGCACCTCCGGCAACACAGCTGCCCATGATCGCTGCTATCTGTGGTATGCCCATACTTGACATTCTGGCATTGTTGCGAAATATCCGTCCGAAATGTTCCTTGTCGGGGAATATTTCATCCTGCATAGGTAAGAAAACACCCGCACTATCCACGAGATAAATGATTGGTATTCGGTTTTCCATGGCAATCTCCTGTGCACGTAGATTCTTTTTTCCTGTAATCGGGAACCAGGCACCGGCTTTCACAGAGGCATCATTGGCTACCACGATGCAAAGCCTGCCTTTGATGTACCCAAGGAATATGACTACACCTCCTGCAGGGCAGCCTCCTCCTTCTTCATACATCCCATATCCAGCAAAGCCGCCTATTTCTATGTATTCACGGTCTTTATCGAGCAGATATTCTATGCGTTCACGTGCGGTCATTTTGCCCTGGCTTCGTATTTTCTCCAGCCTTTTTTCCCCACCTCCTTTTTCTATCACCTGCATTAAGCGCTTGATACGACTTACTTCAAGCTTGAGGCTGTCTTCATTTTTAGATACTTCAATGTCTATCTTGTTTTCCATGTGTACCGGATGTATTTTTCTGCTTCTAGTAAAAAGCAATATTGAGTTGTTATAATAATACTACAATAATAAGTATATTTGTTCAAAAGCAAAGAACAATGGCCCAAAAAGATGAAGAATTTATTCGTTATGTGATTAATCTGGCTGCAGACAATGTATTAAAACATGGCAACGGACCGTTTGCAGCTATTGTGGTAAAGGATGGTAAAATAATTGGCGAAGGTAACAATAGTGTAACAAATAACTTCGACCCTACTGCACATGCCGAAGTGGTAGCTATCAGAAATGCATGTGAACATCTGAAATTTCATCAGCTTGATGACTGTGTACTGTACACTTCATGTGAGCCTTGCCCTATGTGTTTCGGAGCTATCTATTGGGCACGCCCTGAGCGGGTAGTATATGCAGCTACTAAAAAAGATGCTGCTGAAGTAGGTTTTGATGATGCGTTCATATATGAAGAACTGAAAGTTGGCCAAAGCGAAAGGAGAATAGAATTTACTGAAATAAATATTCCCGAAAAACTTTTGCCTTTTGTGAAATGGGCAGAAAAACCTGATAAAATCCTTTACTGATAATGTTCTGCTAACCAATAACAATGAAATATTTACACATATCATGAATGCCCTGTTTGACTGGCTAAAATATTTGGAGCACATCGTGCTGTTTAAACTCGGAGAACATTCCTTCACTGTTGGAACTTTGTTTTATCTAGTGCTTTCACTGTGGATACTGTTCTACCTGACTGGTTTGTTGAAAAAATTGCTGATTAACAAAATATTTTCAAAGTTCCACATGGATTTTGGAGTAAGTCAGGCAATTGCTACACTCATCAGATATTTTCTGGTGATGATAGGTGCCATTATCATCATTCAGACTTCCGGGATTGACCTCAGTACGGTCGGCTTGCTTATTGGTGGTCTTGGTATCGGTATTGGGCTTGGTTTGCAGAATATAGTCACTAACCTAATCAGTGGTATCATTATATTATTTGAGCGTCCAATAAAAGTAGGTGATAGGGTAGAAGTAGGAGGAATACTCGGTACAGTAAAGAAAATTTCGCCGCGATCTACTACCATTCTTACCAATGACAATGTAGCCATCATTGTACCGAATGCCGAATTCATGACCACGCATGTAATTAACTGGAGCCATAACGATGACAAAATTAGATTTCATGTTTCGGTCAACATCCATTTCGAAACCGATTTTAACCTGGTGAGCAATTTGTTGCTTGAGATAGCAAGTGAAAATCAAGATGTGCTGGACGACCCAAAACCCGATGTACGGCTTGAAGAATTCGGTGATCATGGAATACGCTGCACTTTGCTTGTGTGGTCGAGCTCGTTGCTTCACCGCCAGGGCAAACTAAAAAGCAACATCAATAAAGCAATTTACAAAAAATTCAAAGAGCATGGCATTGAGATACCTTATGCTCAACGCGAGCTAAGGCTTAAATCTAGGCCTGGTGATGATTTTCAAATAAACAGTGATTAGTTTTTTAATAAATACGTGGTTATTTAAGATGTTTTTGTCTTTTTATTGTCAATTGAAGCCATTGCCTGTTGGTTAAATTTGTTATATCCCTTTGGGAATCTTAATTTTGCAGCCTGAATTTTCAAAATATTGCAAAATACAATATCCAAACTATGTCAAACATAAAATCCGGAATAGAACTGATGGCACCCGCCGGATCGTTTGAGTCGATGATGGCTGCCATTAAGGCAGGATGCAACTCAGTATATTTTGGCGTTGAGCAGCTTAATATGCGTGCGAGGTCGAGCAATAATTTTACTCTTGAAGATCTGAAGGAAATTGCCCGCATAGGGAAGGAAAACAACGTAAAAACATACCTGACACTCAATACCATCTTGTACGACCACGACATCAAGCTTATGAAAAATATAGTCGATGCTGTGAAGGAAAATGGCATTACAGCCATCATAGCAGCTGACCACGCTGTGATGAATTACGCAAAGAAGATCGGCGTAGAGCTTCATATTTCCACACAGGCCAACATCTCGAACATCGATACCATAGAGTTTTATGCCAACTTCGCTGATGTAGTCGTTATGGCACGCGAACTAAGCCTGATGCAGGTGGCCGATATAACACGTGAAATAAAACGCCGGAACGTCACAGGACCGTCTGGAAAATTGGTAGAAGTGGAGATATTCGCACACGGAGCTTTATGTATGGCAGTTTCGGGCAAATGTTATATGAGTCTGCATTCGCATTACGCTTCTGCCAACCGTGGAGCGTGCATACAGAATTGCCGCAGGAGTTATGTTGTAACCGACAAGGATGAAGGCATAGAGTTTGAAGTTGACAACGAATACATTATGTCTGCCAAAGATCTCAGCACAATCGGATTCCTCGATCAGATTCTGGATGCCGGTGTATCTGTATTAAAATTGGAAGGACGAGGCCGTTCTGCCGATTATGTCTATACGGTTACCAAATGCTACCGCGAAGCCATTGATGCCTATCAGAACGGAAGCTATTCGCGGGAAAATGTCGCAAATTGGGAAGCACGGCTGGCTACTGTGTTCAACCGCGGTTTCTGGGACGGATACTATCTAGGTCGGAAGATGGGTGAGTGGAATGACGTTTACGGTTCGAAAGCAACAAAGAGGAAAATTTATATTGGCAAAGGAATAAAATTCTTCGAAAAAGCATCGGTTGCAGAATTCAAACTAGAGACACACAGTCTGTCAGTAGGAGATGAGATTATGGTCACTGGCCCTACAACGGGTTATATTGAAGCTAAAGTTTCTGAGATACGCATCAACGATCAGCCGGTCGAAAAAGTGAACCGAGGCGAGCAGTTCAGCATACATTTAAGCGAAAAAATCCGACCATCGGATAAGCTTTATAAAGTAGTAGATGCCTGAGTATGGTAAGGATAATACAACAAAGGGATAAATGTATCGGTTGCAATGCCTGTGTGGAAGCGGCTGTGTATCGTTGGCGTTTGTCGAGAAAAGACGGAAAGTGTACACTTGTAGGTGGCGTTTCAAAAAAGGGATTTTATCAGGTACTGGTAGATGATCATGAGTTGGAGGAAAATCAGCGGGCTGCCGCCAACTGTCCGGTACGCATCATTCAGATAATAAAAGTGTAGCTTTGCAGATAATATTGATTGCACAAGCTATTCATTAATAAAAATAACGACAACAGCAGGTTTTTATGGAAATATTCAAGCAGTTCTCATTCGACTCAGCACATTTTTTGCCAAACGTTGATGAAAATCATAAGTGCAGGGAAACACACGGGCACACCTATAGGCTTACAGTATTCATCGAAGGCGAACTCGACCCGCATCTTGGTTGGGTAACTGATTTTGGTGATGTAAAAAAGGTTATTGACCCGGTCATCAAAAGCATCGACCATAAGCTGCTCAATAACATCGAAGGCTTAGAAAACCCTACCTGCGAACGCATCGCCATCTGGATCTGGGACAAGATAAAACCCGGTCTTCCCGGTCTTTGCCGAATAGAGTTGCACGAGACACTTACTTCGGGTGTGGTATATAAGGGGAAGTAGGTAATTAAAATTGCCTTTATATTTGGTATAATTTTAAGTTTATCTGTTGATGGATAATAGTGACTATATTATTTATGTAGATGAATCAGGTGATCATGGGCTGAGTTCAATAAATGAACAGTATCCTGTATTTGTTCTCTCATTTTGATTGTTTGAAATTGAGGAATATACCAAGTATATAGTTCCAAGAATACAACAGCTGAAATTCAAATATTTCGGTCACGACCAAATTATTTTTCACGAATATGACATAAGGAAGCAAAATGATGGTTTTGCTTTCTTTAGGAAAAACCCTGAATTACGACATCGGTTTTTAGAAGATATTAACTCCTTAGTGTCCGAGAGCAGATTTAGTATTTTCTCTGTTTTAATTGATAAAATTTCATTAAAATCTAAATACTCTTCTCCTTTTAGCCCATATTATATAGCCATGCAGTTTGGCATAGAGCGTATTTACAATTATCTTGTTGATCTTGGACAAAAGGATAAACGTGTGTTTTTTATTTTTGAAAAAAGAGGAAAACGAGAAGACCGGGATGTGGAACTAGAGTTTAGAAGGATAGTTTCAGGCCAATCAACCCTTGGCACAGCATTTAATAAATTTCCTTTAATGGACTTGAATATAATTTTGGTAGATAAAAAGTCAAATTCCAGTGGATTACAGTTAGCCGATTTAACAGCTAGACCACTAGGTATTAAATTTTTGCATCCGGAACAACCAAATAGAGCATTCGATATAATAAAGGAAAAATTAATCGAATTAAAGAAGTTTCCATAAAACAAAAAACCTCAGGGAAGCCTGAAGTTTTTTGCCGATTGGGAAAAGCCCAATCCATTTGATTGCAAAGATATGCATATTTTATTTATTTACAAATAATATTTGTCTTTTAACATTACCCTAAAACTCAATCACCTCGACATCGAATATCTTTCCGGGTTCAAGGCTTAATCTTACGAGTGTCTTTACCTTATGGAATCCGTGATTGCCACAGGCACCGGGGTTGAAGTGCAAAAGATTATTCTTTGGGTCGGGCATGATGCGTAGTATGTGCGAATGTCCGCAGACGAAGATATCCGGCCTGGTTTCGCGGATGATGGCGCCTGCCCTGGTATTGTACCTTCCCGGATAGCCACCAATATGTGTCATGTAGATTTTGTGCCCTTCCAGTTCGAAATGCAGGTCTTCCTTGCAAACTCTTCTGAGTTCGTGTCCGTCAATATTGCCAAACACAATACGCAAGGGTTTGAATGCAGTCAGCTGGTCAAATGTACCAATATCTCCAATATCACCGGCATGCCAGATCTCGTCGCATTCTTCAAAATTGCGAAACACTGCATCGTGCAGCACACTATGTGTATCAGACATAATGCCTATTCGCTTCATGTCAGCGAAATCACGATTTTACCGAACTGCTGCCCTGTAGCCATACGGTCGAAAGCAGCTTTATACTCCTGCATTTGAAATACAGAATCTATTACAGGCCTGATACGGTGTGTTGTGACAAAACCAAGCATTTCTGCAAATTCGGTATGGTTACCCATGGTACTGCCAAGGATGTTAAGTTGCTTCCAGAAAATAATCTGTGGCGAAACACCCTTGAGTTTGCCTGTGGTGCCACCGTAGATGCCGATGCGGGCACCCGCATTGGCCAATACAAGGAGATTTGCAAATCCGGGACCGCCTGCACTATCTATGATTGCATCAAATCCTCCCGATTCGGCCATAAGCTTTTTATGCCAACCTTCCTCCTTATAGTTTCGACCACCTTTTATGCCAAGTGAGCGGGCTTTTTCAAGTTTATCATCCTTGCCCGATGTAACCCACACCTCAGCCCCTGCTGCCATTGCAAACTGCGCCGCAAACAATGCTACTCCTCCGCCAATGCCTGTTACGAGCACACGGTCACCTGCCTTTACACCACATCTCGAAAACACAACCCTGTATGCCGTAAGGCCGGCAAGTGGCAGTGCCGAGGCCTCTTCCATACTGAGGTGATCCGGAATATCATGTATAAGGCGTGTATCGAAATGGCCAGCCTGTCGCAGAGTGCCGTCACGAGGCAGACCGATAATCTCAAAATCACCCGGCTGCCCGGTTTTGTCACTATACCAATTGACGCTTGGGTTGAGTAATACCTGCTTGCCTTCAATAATGCCACTACCGTCAGAACCAAGCACAATCGGATAACGGATGCCTGCATACAAACCCTGGGTAATGAATACGTCGCGGTGATTCAGTGACATGTACCGGAGATCAATCCTTGACTGGCCGGAGCCACATTCAGGAAGTACATAATCCTTCAATGACAAACCCGTTTCATCCAATACTACAGCTTTCATCCGCAACTTTTTTGATAAATTTTATAAAATACAAATCAATGTCGTTTAGTTAAGCGAAAGTATTTATAAAACTTTGTAATTCATTGATTTTGGTTTTTTAATTTTGTGGTTTCTGGGTTCTTTTCTATTGGG
>WBZR01002204.1_pt1 | contig 20920 bp, 17 predicted proteins | sample 5204231 | NCBI WGS metagenome assembly WBZR01 (sample SAMN12412403, study PRJNA552823) | activated sludge metagenome | isolation source: activated sludge from anammox sidestream of wastewater treatment plant... | place: USA: Virginia | collected 2017-08 | reverse complement strand
GCCGTGTCAATATCCTCCTGTTCCTGGCCTTCTAGTTTCTGCAACTCTCGCCAAGTCGCCAGTAGAGAGTCCGCTCCTTCACAGATTTCGGCGGCCAAGCCATTGCCCAGATACTTCGACACAACCTTACCGTTCTCTCGTTTCTTTTGATAGAAATAACGATGTCCGCCGCGTGTTTCCCACCCCATAAACAGCCCTCGAAATTGTGCTACAGCGTCTTTGCATCCCCGCTTTTTTTGATCTGGCCCGCTCAAGGCCATCGCCATTCAATTGTAATGATCCGCCCGCGCTTTGTGCATTTTGGCGGCCTGATATACCCGTACTGAATGTTCTCGCGAACCCAGGCCAGATCACGAGAGATGACGGGCTGTGAAACGCTGTAACGCTCCGCAAGCTCATTCTGTCTGCCGTGAGGTATCTCTCCCAATCGAGTGCACAGCCGGAGCAATGCGAACCGCCGATCCCACATCCGGGCCTGCCGCATCGCGTTGTAACGCCTACGCCCACCGGCCCGGAGGCTCGATTCTTGTTTGCCGACTCGTGTTTTCCAATTACGCTTTTTCATTCGCACTTATGCTGCAAAATAAAACCTGAAATGTTAGCTTTTTCAGCGTTCCAAAGGGGGATTGTCGGGGTTCGCTCCTGTGACATGTGCCAGTTCACAACCGGCAAAAGGACAAACACACGGCGATGCCCAATGTCCGCGCAATATCGGAAACCGGCCTGCCTTTCAGAAACAATTCGATGGCCCGATTCCACCGCTCAATCTCCTGAACTGATCGCCTTCTCGCCATGATCACTCGCTTCCCCGCCCTGATGTGGTCGCTTCTGGTGATGCCCGATGACTACCTATAAGCCAGCAAAAAATATCTTTCCCGGAAAGTCGAAAAAGTCGAAAAAGTCGAGGCGCGGCTTTCCAGCTTTCGGGTTTTTCGAGTTTTTCGACTTTCTGGGAAACATTTATTTTCACTCCGAATTTCGGGCGATAAGGAAGACAGGCTGGTTAGCATCCATCCTTGTTATCCCATTCGCTTCCAATCGCTTCCCGAATTTATTGCGCCCTAATGCTTTATAACCATTTTCGGCGCAGTAGGTTTTGTAATCGGAGTAGAGGTTGCGTAGAGTCGTCCGGGCCGTCGCGTCAGGCTCCCACTTTTCATCCTCGATGAACATGGCCACGGAATCTGACTCCTTACGATATGCAGCCAAGATGTCACGAACCGCTTGGCACTCTGTAAACTTGCCCTGTCTCAGCAATCGCCTCAATCCTTCGAGCACCCAATTGAAAATGCCCGGCAGCTCTTCCGCGATGATCTCGCGCGCCAAGTTCGGGTTGCGTTCATCCTCTGGGATGGTCACATCGAAAGGGATGATAAGAAATCGGCGGAAATACGCTTCCGTATGCTCGACATCACGCGGCAGTTCGTTGCAGTTGAAGGCAAGCTTGGCGTATTTGGTCAAGATGAATGGCTGACCATAGGGCAAACGAGCTTCCACAGGTTCGCCCGACGCCAGTTTCTTCAGGATTTCAGCCTCGAGTCTCGTCGAGACCTCGGAAGCATAGTTGAGCAGTTTATTGGCGAGCTTGGCGCGGTTATACTCGCCCCCAAGACTTTGCAGGCTGAAATGGCTGATGTTCTCTTCTCCCAACAGCGCAGTGATCACGTCGAAGAAAACAGATTTGCCATTTGCGCCCGATCCATAAGGCAGGAGAACTTTCTCAAGCTTCAGGTCCGTAAACGTGTAACCCACGAACTCAGCGCAAATATCCTGCCGGGTTTTCTCAGGCAACATCCGATCAAGAAACGCCTGCCATTTGGGATAGGTGGCGACTGGGTCGTATCGGAACGGCAGCATGTAGGTTAGGAAGTCTTCGCGCCTGTGCTCGCGGATTGATTGACCGTGTGTGCCAATCTCAAAGGTACCGTTCTCAAGGTTGATCAACGTCACGCCTTGTTTGCGCTTCGGCTGCGGCAGGTAAGCAGCGGCAGAAAACTGTTTCAGGAGCGTCTCGCGGAACTGGAAATAACGCGCCGAGATAGTCTCGACGCCGAGCCTCTCCGCTGCCTCTCCAAGGAACTGGCAAAGCTCTTCTTTGTCAATCTGCCGCCAGAACTGACCGTTGAAGGTGTACACATACTCCAATTGCCGACACAGGCCACAATGTAAGGCCAACGCCGTCTCGACAATCTCCTGAACAGAAATGACGATCTGATGTTTCTGCGTGATCTTCTGTTCCGCGTCTAAATTGCCTTTATCCCGAAAATCTATGGGTTGAAGCTGCGTCAGAATTTCAGCAAGCACTTCATCGTGCGAAACGGCAGGACGAATGGTCAGCGACGTTTCGCCTGTTCCATTCTGCGAGACATATTCAGCAATTCTCTCAAACGGGATGACTCGCACGCCTCTGTCTTGGAAGGCCGTCTCAATCATAGTTATGGCCCTCCTTACTCAGAAGATCGTCAAGACCTTTGGCGTCATCCCAATCTAGGAATGCGCCAAGCAGTCCTGCGCGCTCGACGCTGTTGAGCAGTCGAAGCAAAGCCCGCTCAACTTGCGCCTTGATGCGCCAATCGGAATCGAAAGCAAGGAACACACGCCGCAGCCGAGGCAACTCGCGCTTGATCATCTGGCCGAAATCCTCTTTAAAAGAACTGACGCCGGCGACGGCTATCACACAGGCGTCAATCGCTTCAGCAATCACATCGGCTTTGAGAGCACCCTCGGTGATCACTGCCTCGCCCGTCGAAGCGACGCGCCAGTGGCGCGCGAAATGGACAGGCACGCCACTCGAAGCGCCATCTTTACGATCACGCGATGAAAACCAGATGTAGCGCGTTCCAGCGTCCTGACGGATCTGGCAGGCTTGAATCCTGCCCCAAACGTCTCGCACGGGAATAAAAAAGCCTGGCAGCCTGGCCGTGAACGTCCAACGACCATCGTAATCACGAAAGAACCCAGGCACGTTGGAAAGATCGTGATTGATTGCCAGGGCGTGGCAGACATCCAGAATCCAGGTTGATGACTCCGGCAAGCTGGCGTAGAGATTGCGCGCCACTTCGGTATCGGAAAGGCCACGCCGCGACAAATCATTAACGTGTCGGTTCGATAACGTGAGGCTTTCAAGCAGGGCCGTGTAGACGGCATGCCGCCGCTCAATCGGCGCACGTACCAGAGGCTTATTGTTGATGCGTACCGGGCGGATTGCTGGCGGCCACAGCTCGCGCGCACGTTCGCGAATGATGTGAACATACCCCTTATTCCGTGACTCACGCACGGCGCCGGCCGCAACACGCATACAGATGACCAGCGCGCCGTCTTCGGACACGCTGCACCAGTCGGTATGCTCGCAGATCGGGCACGGATTACGGCGTTTGACGGGGACGAGCCGCGATTCAAAGCCTCTCGAAAAATGTATTGCTCGCGGGCTTATGGGCGTGGCAGAATGCGGATTGATTGAAGATTGGTTTGCGCCTGTCTTCGGACGCACGTCATTTTCGATCATTTTTGCCTCTGTTTGTGCTGAGGCAAGCCGAGCAGTTAAAATTGCCCGGCCTGCCAGTTGGTAGGAAACAAGCGCGCAAGGTGTCATCGTGCGGTCTCCAAACTCACTCTTGACTCTTGCGCGTTCGTGTTTTTAGTCGCCTGTTCCTGAATCCACTTTTCTAAAAGCGATTCGGGGATGCGAATGCGCTTGCCGATCCGCACATGCGGAAATTGACGAGCACGGCAGGCTGCATAAAGCGCCTGCTTGCTCATTCCTGCGCGTGGCGCAACGGCTTCGACGGTGTACATTTGTTCAACCAAGATGTGATTCCCTTTCGTTTGAAACAGGCGCAAACCATTCGCGTCTGACGAATCGGAGTATAAACAGACCAAATCACACCTTGTCTATATTGTGTCGTTCTGAAAATCGTCGTTTCTACTTTCTTCCGGTCGTCCGACGATTTTTGCTTGTTTTGCGGGGCTTTTTGTCCTTGGTCCCTGGTCGTCTCCCAGCCGGGTCGGGAGGACGTAACGGTAAACCGATGAACTCGGCAACGTCATCTATCGCATCTTTCACAGTTGACCTTGTCCTTTGTTCTCCTACGGTAGAAGCGATATCAGCTATTCTTTCCTTTTTACACTGAAAGCGCGCCAGCCATTCATAGTGCGATAATTCTGTTTTTCCCCAGACACGTTTCAAGTCTGGGCGTAAATCCAGGTACCGTTTGCTATCAATCAAATATCTTTTCAGTGCGATCTCGAAATCATCGCGCACACGTCTTTCAAATTCCTCTTCACTCTGAACCAGCGGGCGCCATAAATCCGACGCGAACTCAAGCGGCTCTATCCAGAAGTCGTGTAGGTTAAGCTCGAAGATAAAGGCCTTGTGAATGATCGGCGGCTGAATTTCTTTACCGAAAATATCAACAATCGGAAATCTCATCTCCCGATAGATAGGAGATTCATAAGGCCGTTCTTGTTGGTCAACATAACTATCAAGCTTCAGGAACGCCCAGTGCAGCATCCAGCCGACTCTTAAATTATTGGCGTCCGCCCAATTTTCAAGGCTATCCATCCAGGCGATCAGTTTCGGATGGATTTCTGACTGGTAATAAGCGATGTGCTTGTCCTTCTTATAGTCCAACCCAAAATCTGAAAAGAACTGCCAAATGTGGAATTGAATTCTTCTTCGATCCCCACCGGGCACTAACAATGCCTGTCGAAGCTCTTCTGTCGCCCCATCCCGCACATAAGCTTCGTGCGCTTCTCTGAGTTGATCCCTGTTACCTATCGGTAAATAAGGCCCCTCTTTTTCAATAGGGGCATAACCATTGAAATAATAGACGAGATGTCCGCCTCCATAACAAGACTCCCAGAAATCAATCCGTCTCTTTCGCTTTAGCCTTAACAGGCCAGTCTCTTTGTATGTCTGTAGCGGTATCCCATGTAATCGCTCAAAGACTTCAGGCGCACATTTACTTATTGCGTTTACGAATTCAATTCGCGCATGCAGAAGAGACATATTAGGGTATGCAAGCTCAAAAAGATGGCCATCCCCGCGATCTTTCTTGATCATCCTCGACCTCCCTTCTTGGTCTTCACTTCCCTTCATTGCTCCGGCCCGCCAATCGCGTGAAGGTGCGCGGTTGTCCTCGCGTGGATCAGACGCGAGTAAGGCGAGCCGAACTTGATTGACTCGCGTGAGTCAAAGTTGTGTGCCTACAGTGTGCCAACTTAGCCACATCGAGTAATACTAGCTAAAAGAAAAAGCCGTTGAGAAGCCCGTAAGTGGCAACTCAACGGCACACATAACAACTTGTGGAAACTTGGTCAAATTGTCCGGTTCAGACTTTTAACCAGTGGGTCGTAGGTTCGAGTCCTACACGGCTCATAAATAATAACAATAACAAAGCGGCTGCCATCCGGCAGCCGCTTTGTTTGCACCCGCTTTCATACGCGGATGATTGATTCCGATGCGAATTTTGTGCGCCTGATTGAAACACTCATTACCAGCGCGCCTTCTTTCCTCATTGAAGACCTTGTGGCCACGCCTCCGCCTTCCGCCATGCCAACCAAATGAAATCGGGCAATCCCCGGGTATTTCGTCAACGCGCGCAGATCGTCCACATCCGCGCCCACCCGCGAAGCCGTAGAGGTGATGATTGATATCCTGCGCCCGCGCGGTCGTAGGCAATAAACCGATACCCGGCTTTGGTTAGTAACTCTGCGCTGGCCCTGTGGACCCGGTTGTTGATCGTCAGGCGCCTGGCCCCGTCCGCTTCGTAGAAAATCTCGAACAGGCTTCCGGCGTCAGTGTCGTTCCCAAACTTTCACGCCTGTTTGACGCCCGCGCGCAACCAGGGTTTCTTTTACCTGGTATGGTAGTGAAATTTCCGGCGCTGATGAAAAACGGACAACAAAACTGCGTCAATCAAACGTAATCTGACAATGAGTAGTACGCTGGTAAGCTGTAGGGCAGGTTCAGAACCTGCCCTACAGCTTGTGTTCCTGAATCCACATCACGAACCGCTTTAACGCAACCTTTACCGGAGGCTTATGAAAAAGATACATCTTTGCCTTGTTTCCATCGTTCTTCTCACTCAGGTGGCTATCGCCCAGACCAAACCCGCCCACCTCGGGCAACTGGACATCGCTCTCAAACATAACGACCAGCGTGAGCAGCAAACCCTACGGCAATTACAACGCCTGCTCTCCGCATATGATCTCTCCGGCTGGCTCTTTACGCGAAAGATAGTCATTGACAGCGGGTTCGACACCATCCCGCACAGCCACCCCATTCTGACGCTGAATACACGGCATCTGAAGGATGATGAACTGTTGCTGGCGACCTTCGTGCATGAACAACTGCATTGGTACGCGGACGAGAGGCCGAAAGAACTCGAAGCGGCATATCAGGAACTCAAGTCGTTATTTCCTCATGCGCCTGTGGGCTTTCCGCAAGGCGGCAATGACGAAGAATGGACATACAAACATATTCCGGTTTGTTACCTGGAATACCAGGCGATCAAGCGATTGCTCGGCGAATTGAAAGCGAAGCAGGTGATGCAGTTTTGGACGACCGATCATTACACGTGGATTTACAAAACGATACTGGAGCGCGAGCGGGAGATTGGCGATTTGATGCGCCAACATAAACTGATTCCGCTCCGCCAAACTTCCGCGCCTGCCGCCGAAGCGCAGCGGAAAGCGATTCACCAGCTACGCATCTACGAAATTTTCGAGAGCAACAAGAAAGCCTTCCACGACCGCTTCCGGGATCACGCCATGCGTATCATGGCCAGATACGACTTCAAGATCATCGCCATGTGGGAAGCCAAAAAAGGCGAACGCACGGAGTTCGTCTACCTGCTTGAATGGCCCGACCGGGAAACGATGAAAGATCGCTGGGCGAAATTCATGGCGGATCAGGAGTGGGCCGACATCAAGAAGGAAACAGGACAAAAGCATGGGCCGCTGGTGGGCGAGATCGAGGATCGGACGTTGGAGACGACGGATTATTCGCCCCGCAAATCGTTCGGATCGAACCCGGAGAACCGATGACCCGGCTCTATAAAATGATTCAGGCTGCTTTGGATGTATGGGAAGACATAACTGTGTTCCCGCGTCAGGAAACCAAGCCCTTTAGACCAGACTGGCCACTCACGGCTGAGGAACTTTGATTTTTGCTTTAGCCGCTGGATGGCTTGCCGCCGCGTTGCGCTCTCGCCGGGACGCCGGGTTCATTCTCCAGCCACGGCGACGGCTTCAACTTCGAGCAGGTATTCCGGGCGGACAAGCTGTTTCACCACGACCAGTGTGCTGGCGGGCGGCGCTGCCAGGTTGATGTAGCTGTCGCGAACTTCGCGCAGCGCCTGCATCTCCGAAGCGTCGGTCAGATAGAAGTTGAGCTTGACCACGTCCTTGAATGTGGCGCCGCCTTCAGCCAGACGAGTGTTCAGATTTTCAAAGACCTGCTTCACCTGCGCGCGAAAATCGCCCGCGCCGACCAGCTTGCCTTGCGCGTCAACCGCGATTTGCCCGGAGAGGTACAGCGTACGTCCGCCGCGCGCTTCAACGACGTGCGAATAACCGGCGGGCGCGCGGTTGATGAAACGAAGCATTGCGGATGATTCCGGCGTGGTCTTTTTCCCTTTCTGTTTTTGCATCAATTCGGCGCTGATCGCCGCGCCGAAACCAACGACGCTCAGCAACAGCGCAACGACCAACGCTCTTTTTGCCATCACGATAGTTTTCATTGCTGATTTCCTTTCTTTGAATGCGTGCGGATAAATTGCAGCACGTGACGATTGAAGATTTCCGGCTGCTCCCAGTAAGCCGAATGCCCGGCTTCGGGGATGATGATCGCTTTCGCCTGTTTGATGTGCGGCGCAAACATTCGCAGCACCGACGGCGGCGTATACAAATCGGCATCGCCGGTCATCAACAGCACCGGCATTCGCAGCGTTTCCAGCGCGGCGAAGGTGATGCGGTTGCGCGCCTTCTGCGAAGCCGGGCGCGGCCCTTCCGACTTGCTCACTTTTTCCAGGTCTATCCAGCGTTGCGCGCCGTCGGGATTGGCGGCTCGATACGACGGGCCAAGCTCGCGGATTTCCGGCGGCAACTCTTCAAACTGGCGCGGGCGCAACCGTTTTCCCATCTCGGTGTACTCTTTGTCCTGCACGCCGACGATGCTGTTGGCAATGACCAGACTGCGCACCCGTTCGGGAAATGACAGCGCGAAATCCATTGCCGTAATCGCGCCGCCCGCCGAGCCGACCAGATGAATGCGGTCGAGCTTCAAGTGATCGAGCAACGCTTTCAGATCGTCAGCCGAACTGCCGGGCGCGACCGCCGGATCAACCACCGTGCGGCCATGCCCGCGCCGGTCGTAAGCGATGAAGCGATAACCAGCCGCCGTGAACGCCGGAATCTGATGCTCCCACACGCGACGGCTGCCAGTGCCCGGATGCAGGAAAACCACCGGCTGCCCCGTGCCGCCGCTGTCCAGATAACAAATGCGCACGCCGGGCAGGTCAGCGAATTTTTCCGGCAGTTGCGAAGCCGCCGCTGCTGACTGCCGCGCTTGAACCGTAAGCTGGCTGGCCGGTACTTTAGAGTTGGCGAGAAATGAGATGGCGCCAATCGCGCCGAACAGCCACAAGATCAAACCTGGCAGGCTTCGATTCATTTTCGTTTTCCTCTGGTCTGACCGCAGGTTGAGATCATCTATCCTTTGATTTCCATCAAGTACGAAATCAACCGCTGTATTTTCGCGTCTTTCATCTCGAATACATCGCAGAAGACCACGTCTAAGATGCCACCATCTTTTTTAGCGCAACGCACCTTTCCTTCGGCGATGACCACCCCGTTCTCTTCGAACATGCGAGTGACGGTGATCGCTGGTTTTCCGACAAACGCATCGTTCTCGATTTCTTTGTCAAAAGCAGCCTTTCCCGTTACGTGAAACATGCCTGGGATGATCCACTCCACGTCATCGGTCAGACAGGAGAGCACCTCCTCGTGATCGAGTTTCGTAAAAGCATCCATGTATTTCTGTACGATTTGCTTGTTTACACTCATCCGTTTGTCCTTGTTCATTGTGGTCAATTGAAGACCGTGAGTATTAAAGTCTCTGAAATCAACCAGGTCATCAAACTCGGCGAGGTTTTGGTGTGCGGCGTCCGAGCGCCGCACACCAAAACTCTCCTTACTTTCGCATCGTCGCCGGATCGAAGACGTGGCCGCCTTTGATGACGCGCCAGATTTTCAGCGTGTTTCTGACCGCTTGCAGCGGGTCGGCGTCGAGCAGCAGCACGTCGCCAATTTTGCCCGCCTCCAGCGAACCCAGATCGGCGGATGCGCCGACCGATTCCGCCGCCGCGCTGGTTCCCATCCGCAGCACGTCAATCGCCGGAATGCCTCCCCAGCCGAAGAACTGCAACGACCAGTGAACCGACGGGCCGTGAAAGACGCTGGTCATCAACGCGTCCGTGCCGTCCAGAAGCTTGATGCCTGCCTCGTGCTTTTTGCGGATCGGGGCGAGCGTGGCTTCGATCCAGGCTTTGCGTTGCGCGTCGGTGACCGTGCGTCCCGGTCTGGCGGCTTTGATCGCGTCTTCGGGAAGGAACGTGCGGAACTTCGCGTCGAGCATTTCAGGATCGGCGAGCATCGTCGGTGTGCCTTGCCCGAAGATGGTGATGGTCGGATCGAGTATCGTCCCCGAAGCGGCCAGCAGTTTGACTATGTCGTCGTTGGTGTTCGCCGCGTTGTGTTCCAGCGACGTGATGCCGAAGTTAATACTGCGGACGATTTCTTCGAGCGACAGCCCGTGTCCGACGGTCGGCATTCCCAATCGATTGGCTTCAGCGGCAACCTCGCTCTTCAGATACCAGGGCAGCGAAGCGTAAACCTTGATGAACGTCGCGCCCTGATCTTTCACTCGTCGCACGTAATCGCGCGCCTCTTCTTTGGTGTGAATTTCCAGAAAGGCATCGCCCCAGAGCGGCATCAAGCCTTCGAAGATGTCGCCGCTGGCGAAATAACGCGGAACGGGAAGACCGGTCGCTTCGCCGCGATCTCGCAAGGCGTTGATGATGTCGAGTCGGCTGCCTGTGTCGCGCACCGAAGTGATGCCGTAAGCGATCAACGAGTCTTCGGTGATCTGTTGATTTGCCCAGGCTGTGTGCGTGTGCGAATCCGTCAGGCCGGGAATGGCGTAGCGCCCAGCGCCGTCAATTCGCACGACGTTTGCAGGAATCGCGCGACCGTTTTCCGCGCCGATCCAGCGGATGCGTCCGCGTTCGATCAGCATCGAAGTTTCGTCGCTGAATTTGCCTGCCTTGAGGTCGAGCACGCGCACGCGGCTGATGAGCAGCGGCGCAGGCGTCGCGCGCGGCAGCGTCAACCGCAGCGGAATTTCCGTCACCTGACTGGCTTGAACCTGTTTGCGCCAGATGTGCGCGCCTTCGGAATAAACGATAGCGGCGGAATCCGGCGTGAAGGCGAACGAACGTCCGCCTTCGGCGCTGAAGCGATGGAACGCCTGATCCTTCAACACGCCCGCGCCCATCGGCGCAAGCCAGATTTCGCTGTTGCGGCGAAAGGCCAGCCATTTGCCGTCGGGTGACACCAGCGCGTCGTGAGCGTGGCGCGCCAGATCGGTAACGGCTTCAGGCTTCGCGCCCTCGCTCAACGCCAGCCGGTACACGTTCGCCATCACGCCAGCGCGCGCCGTGTAATACAACGCGCCGCCGTCAGCGGAAAAATGCGGACGCCCAGTCCAACTGCCGCGCGTTTGCGCCAGTTCCACCGGCGCGCCGCCGTCTTGCGCGTTCACGCGGACAAAGCGGTAAGGATCGGAAATCCCATCTGTGCGCTGAAAGACAATGCTTTTGCCGTCGCCGCTCCAGCTCGGAAACAGCGCCCACGAAGCGCCCGGCACGCTGGCAATCGTTCGCGTCTGGCGCGTGACGAAATCGTAAACGCGCACTTCGCGTTTGCCGTGCAGGTCAGAAACGAACGCGAGTTGTTTGCCATCGGGCGAAAACGCCGGTTCAAGTTGATAAGCGTCTTCTTCGATCAGCCGTTTGGCCTGGCCGCCATTCATCGGTTGTTCCCACAACATCCCGGCGGCCATGAAAACCAGCGTGCGACCATCGGGCGAAATTCTCGGCGTCAGCACGGCGCTGATGGCGACAGTCGGACTCGATGCGGGAATCCATTTTTTGACGGCGCGCGTGGCGGTTTCCATTTTGACGCGAGCGTTCCAGACGATTTGTTCGCGCGCGCCGCCGGGCAGATTGACGCGCCAGAGTTTGGCGTCCGCAGCGGCGTAAAGTGTCTGGCCGTCCGCAGCGATGTCCATTCGCGCGCCTGCGCCCGCGAAGGCTCCGACGACTTTTGCTTCCCTTTCGCCGAAGTTGTACTGCCGCAGATTGCCGCCGCTGATGAAATAAAAGCCGTCTCGTTTGGCGGTCAAGGCGATTGCGCCAACCGATCCCGGAACCGCGCCGAAGCGCGACACCGCGCCATCAGCAGCAATCGCATCAATCGTGGTTTCGCCGCCTGCCGCTGGTGGCGCTCCCGGACGCGGCATCTGAGGCGGCGGCGGATTGAGCCAGGCCAGCCGACCATCTGCCAGATAAAAAATCGCGCCGAAACTGCGCGCTTCAGTCAAACGCCGCGCTTCGCCGCCCGTTGCCGCAATCGTCGAAAGTTTGCCCATTACCGGGCCGCCGCCGCCAAAGCCCGGCACGCGGCCAGCCGGATATTCTTCGCGCCGCAGGTACGAAACGTAAGCGATGGTTTTGCCGTCGGGACTCCACACCGGCGCGCCAGCCTGATACTCGCGCGTGAGTTGCGAAATCCTGCCGCTCGCCACATCCATCACGAAGATGTTGCCGTCGCTGCCATCGCGGTTTGAGATAAACGCCAGCCGCGTTCCATCAGGCGAAAACCTCGGTTCGCTGTCGTAATACGGGCCGAAGGTCAATTGCGTGGCTGCGCCTCCGCTGGCCGGCAGCCGGAATAGATGGCCGACCAGATTGAAAACAAACGACCGGCCATCCGCCGCCACTGTGAGCGCAGGCTGCGTGACTTCGTTCGTTTCAAATTCAAAGGCGCGATTGACAGCCGCGCTGCGCGTCGTCAGCGCGGAAGATGCGAACAGAAAAAAAACGAATGCCCACACGACGCGGGCGGCGCGGGACGCAAAAATACGCCGGATTGTTGACATGGGTATAATCTCCTCGATTTCGGGCTTAAATCGGCTTGCGAATCGGTATGCGGAAAACACAAAGAGCCAAAGGGTCAAAAGATCAAAGATGGAAAAGGGCAGGAAAGAGTTTCGCTCTCTTTCCGGACTTTGCCCCTTTGCGCCTTTGATGCTTTAACCCTTTGACCCTTTGCGTTGAATTCCTGGTTCATCCGCACGCGCATTTGAAAACAGGTCTAAATTCGAGCCTCAACTCTGCCTCAACTCTCCCTCAATTCTGCCCCAATTCTGCCTCAATTCTGATTGATCGCAACCGCAGGGACTGGCCCAGAAACAGCGGTCGAACCGTATCACCTTCGCTCTATCTTGAAAAGAGAAGGGGAACCCGAAATTCAGTTTTCCAATGCGCGCCAACGATGATTTGGGCTGATTCAGTACTGCTCTGTTTCGGCCAGCAGACGGCGATAAACCTGCCGCGCGTGTTCATAAGCGGCGGCAGCGGCGTCTCGTTCTTTCTCGGCGATTTGCGGCGCCTTCTGGCTCCAGCATTGATCCACACCTTTCAGCAACCATTCGACGCTTTTTCGTGAAGCGCGAATCGGCCTGCCGCCGACGATGACGAAGATCGGATTGGTGTGCGCCGAAGGGAAAATTCGCAACGCCACCCAACTGCTGCGTTCGATGGGAATTTCAAATGCCAGTTCACGCACCGCGCCGTCGGCGATGATGTTTTTCTTTGCGACAGGATGTCCGTTGACGACGATTTCGACCGGGACTTCGCGCGTATTGCCGATGCGCGCGCGTTCGACATCCCAGTACGGCCCCTGATCCAATCGCCGACCGCGAATGAATTCGTTCGGTTGTTCATCCAGCCGCGCGGCGACGTTGGCGGTCACGCGTACGGTCGCGGCTTTGTTCAGCTTGATCTCGCTGCCGCGCGCGCCGACCAGCAATCCGTTGACGCGAAAATCCATCAGGTGGCTTTTGCCTTCCGAAACATACGCGCGCCCGTCCTTCAAGCCTTGCAGCCAGGCGTCGAAATCGAGCCGCCCATCCAGTTGCACGTAACTGCGCCCCATCCCCAGCCGGTCGCCGAAAATGCAGGGGAAATCGGTCTCGCCGGCGATGCGCGTGCGGAAGCCGGCGTTGAGCGTGTGATACCACATATTCAGTTCCCACACGGAGTCAGTGTCCACCGTCGAAAACAAATCAATCGCGTTGTGCGTCACGTCCACCACGTATTCGTTCGCGCCGATGCCGTCGTAACGCGGCATTTCGTAATTCGGCAATTCAGTCGTCCGCACCGCCAGCCCCGTGCCGGAATGCGTGTAGCCGACGACTGCGCCCTGCGCTTTAGCCCACTTCAGAATCGGCAGATTCCACGAAGGCCAGTCGTCAATCCCCTTCGCGCCGGGATAGTCCTGATCTTTGAGGCCGAGCAGCATCAGGTGACCGTTGTGGCTCGACGGGAAGCCCGAAACTTCGATGTCGTAACGCATCAGATTGGCCGGGGTTGAAAGTTGATTGACTTTGCCCTCAAAGAATTGCTTTTGATAGTAATAGCACGGCCCCCAGGTGAGCACGCTGCCGACGTTGAGCGCTTCGCCCAGGATGTGGCGAATCATATCTTCAGGCCGTACGCCCTGCGTCGGTGTTTCGTAATGCTGGCAACCCGCCGCGTGAATGTGATGGTCGCCCGAATACCAGCCGAGTTTGGCCGCGTCAATCCATCGTTCAAGCCGGAAGGTCGCGGTTTGCGGTTTGCCCGCGACGACTTTGAGCGGCTGCCGCTTGACCAGGTATTCCGGCCCGCGCGTGAATTCGACGGTGAAGTCGCCCGCCGGGAGTTGGAGCTTTTCGCCATCCGAGCGGTAAACCTGTTGCTGAAAGCCGAAATCGGGCGCGAGGCGTTTGGCGTTGGAAGGATAGACGCGCCCCTGCGCATCACGAATGATGAACGAGGCGGTGGCCGGCTTGCCCTGCTCATCCAGCACGCGCAACGTCACGTCGGTCGAGGGATGGCAGGTGAAAAGGATGTCGGCTTCGTTGCGAAAGCCGATGTCCTGCGTCCCCTGACCGGCGTTGAAATTCAAACGCGCTTCGCGCTTGCCCGCGTCGCGGCTGTAGAGTTGCAGGATGAAGTATTCGACGTTCAATCCCGAAAGCTGCGGCTTCATCGGCGACTTGATGTACAGGCTGGCGTCGAGCCAGCGATTGGCGACATCGCTCTGGGTGATGCCGGGTTTGGGGCGGTGTCCGAGCGGGCTTTGAGGGCTATTTTTCGAGCGGGCGTAAACGGGCAGGGCATTCGGGCTGTCAATGATCAGCGGCGCGGTTACACCGGCTTCATTGCGGACTTTGACGAGAAACGTCCGCCATCCGTTTTGGACGAGTTCGGGATTCGCTACGCCCTGCGTCACGCGCACGCGGCTTTCCGGGTTGATGTAAACGTCAATCAGGCGGTATTTGTCGAGTATGTCCTGAATCGCGCGGCTGGCCCAGCTGGCGTCGGTTTCGTTGAGAGCCTGCGCCAACGCTTGTTTGTCAATCGGAGCGAGCGGCGCGCCCAGATAATCGAGAGTCTCGACCAATCGCTTGACGTGGGCCGCCAGCGGTTGCAACTCCACCGGCGCGGTTCTGACCGGCTGCTGCGCGGCGACCGAAACAGACAAGAGGATGAGCGCGAACCAGCACGCGGTCGCGCGCGGCGCGGAAGCGAACCTGAAACTTTTCATTTGCTCTCCTTGAGCCGGAACAGAAAGCTGAGTTGATTGCTTTCTCCGTTGTGGCTGATGCCCCATTCACCGCAGAGGCGCAGAGAACGCAGAGGCGTCGCAGAAAAAGGAAGGGAATACTGCGTTGCCGCTATGTTCTCTGCGCCTCTACGGTAAATGCGCATCGTTACACTTCGATGATTCGATTCTCCCGCATCGCCTTGTTCGCCAGATGTCCGGTGCGCGCGGATGCGACACCGGCGCGCACGTTGGCGTTGGGCGTCTTGCGGCTGCGGATGCAATCCAGCCAGTTCGCCAGATTGGTGACGGTTCCATCGCCGGTTTTCTTGACGGCGATTTCGGCCGGCGCCTCGCGCGTTTCTTTATCCACCGTGCCTTCGCGGAAAAACTTGAAGCCTTCGCGCGTCAGTTCCATCATGCCATTCGTGCCGCGAAAGATGATCCCGCCGTCCTCGATCGTGCCGACCATCGAGCCGTAATAGATCGCCGTGTAATTCTGCGGAAACTCCATCGTGACCGAGACGGTGTCGGGCGTCTCGACGCCTTTGACCGCGTGCGTAACGCCGCTGGCGCGGACAGATTTGAGCGACGGGCTGTCCAGAAACCATTGCACGACATCAATCCAATGCACCATCAAATCGGTCAACACGCCGCCGCCGAAATCCCAGAACAAACGCCAGCGTCGAAAGCGCGTCAGCTCAAACGGCTGTTTGGGCGCGGGGCCGCGCCATTGCTCCCAATCGAGCTTGCTCTGATCAATCGGCGAGAGCTTGCTGGTGCGCACGTAGTCTTGAAACCACCAGGTGCGCACGAAAGTGATCTGGCCCAGGCGCCCGGAATCAATGATCTGTTTGGCGAGGATGTAATGATCCCAACTGCGCTGTTGCGTGCCGGTCGCCACGATGCGGCCAGAGCGTTCAACTCCGGCGATGAGTTTGTCGCCTTCAGTCAGGTCGTGCGTCACCGGTTTTTCGCAATAAACATCTTTGCCCGCCGCCACAGCTTCCAGCGTCATCGTGGTATGCCAGTGGTCGGGCGTGGCGATGATGACGGCGTCAATGTCTTTGCGATCCAGCACGCGGCGATAATCTTTGATCGTCTCGGCCTGGCTGCCCATAATCTGCGCGGCTTCCAACACGCGCGGCTCGAAGACGTCGCAAGCCGCCACCATTTCGACATCCGGCAGCGTTTTGATAAATCTGGCCAGGTCTTTTCCGCGTCCGCCTGAACCGATCAAGGCGGCGCGGATGCGATTGTTGGCCCCCAGCGCGCGTCCCCTTACAATCAGGGGCGCAACTGCAACGGCTTTGAGAAAAACCCTGCGGTTCATACAATTTGTCTCCAGTTGGTTGCGAAGTGTGAAAACCAGTCCTGCGCTTAAAACTACCTTGACAGGAATTTGGGCGATGATAAACAATCATCGTTGATCGTTCAATGACAAATTCCTATGGCGAGAAAATATTCAAAGGATGGATACATGAAGAATTCGAGGGCTAATGAAGCGGATGAAAAACGGCAGCGGGCGATTTCGAGCGTGCCTGAGCATCTGGTGGGATTGGTCGAGCGGTCGGCGATGCTGCCTGAGCGTCTGGCCGAACTCTTCCGGGAGTTGATCGTCAACGGAGATTGGAAACCCGGCGCGCAATTGGTCGAGACGGCTGTGGCGCGGCAGTTCGGCGTCGCCCAGCCGACCGTGCGCGAGGCGCTTAAACAGTTGGAAGCCGAAGGGCTGATCCAGCGCCGCCCTTATCGCGGCTGCGTGATCACCAGTTTGACGCGGCAGGAGGTGGATCAGATTTTCCGCCTGCGGATGGAATGGGAATCGCTCGCGGCGGAGTTGGCGGCGGAGAACCGCGCGAATTGGCAACCGGAGCAGCTTGCCGCCGTCCTCGATAAGCTCAAGCAGGCGGCGGCGACGCGCAACGTAAACGAGTTTTATCAGTACGACCTCGAATTCCATAAGACTTTGTGGAATTACACCGGCAATCCTTTTCTGGTCAAAGCGCTGACGCAAATCACCGTGCCGCTGTTCGCGTTCTGGACGATGCGCGTCCTGCACAACACGGAGGTGGACATCGAGGCGCAGGCCAGATCACACGAAAAAATCGCTCAGGCCGTTTTCGCGGGCGACAAGGCGCTGGCGCGCAAAGTGACCTATGAATCCATGCAAGGCTTCTGGCAGGACGGCGCTCGCGTGGTGGCCGAGTAAAACACTTTTGCCATCCGGATTTCACAGTGGAGGGACATCTCGTGAACGACAAATTGAGCCGCCGCTCTTTTGTTGCGCTGACTTCGGCGGGAGCCGTTAGCTCGGCTGTTCAAACAGCCAATTCACAATCAGCCAATTCACAATCTGGCGCGACAACTCGCTCTCGTTCCGGCAAGGAATTGCGCGTCGGGGCCTGCCAGATTTTGACTTTCCCCGAACCGAAGCGCAGCGCCGAAAAAATTTGTCATTGGCTGGAAACCGCCGCAAAAGAAAATCTGGATGTCATCGCCTTCCCGGAAGCCGCCGTCTGCGGCTACACTTGCGAAAAAGATTATTGGAAACAGGCCAATCCCGAAGAATTCCGGGCGGCGGAAAATGTCATTCTCACCGCCGCGCGCAAGCTTAAACTGGCCGTCGTGCTGGGGTCGGCGCATTGGGAAGAAGGCAAAGTCTTCAACAGCCTGCTGGTGGCGGACAAAGGTGGCGAGGTGCGCGGGCGCTATTCGAAAACGTTTTTAGCCGAAGCCTGGCCGACGCCGGGCCGCGCGCGTTTGCCCGTCTGGACGGTGGCGGGCGTCAAGTCATGTTTCATCATCTGCCACGATATTCGTTATCCCGAACTGGTGCGGCTGCCTGCGATTGCCGGGGCGCAGATTTGTTATTACAGCAGCAACGAAAGCGGCCTGCTCGAAGAGCACAAGCTCTCGGCTTACCGCGCCATGCCGATTTCGCGGGCGACGGAAAACGGAATTTATCTGGTCATGGCGAACGCGCCCGCCGATCCCAACAACATGCGCGGAGATTCGCAATCGCACGGCAACAGCAAGATCATCAACCCCGATGGCAACGTGCTTTGCGAAGCGGGATTTTTCAGCGAGACGCTGATGACCGCCACGATCAACATAGACAAAGCGACGCGATCAATCGCGAAACGAACCGCCAACGAAGAAACCATTCTCAAACGATGGATCAACGAAGGCGCGCAACTCGTCAAACAGGAGAAATCATAGTCAAGCCGGCTGATGAGTGCGCAGCCGATTGAGGTTCTTAAATGGGCATAGAAGAAAACAAAAATCTGGCGCGGCAATTCATTGGCCGTCTCACCGCTAACGATGTTGCCGGAGCATTGGATCTGCTGGCCGACGATGCCACCTGGTGGATCGCCGGCAAACCTGACGGGCTACCGGCGGCAGGCCAATACAGTAAAGAGCGGATCGCCCGGCTCCTGCGCAATATGGCCAGCCAGTTACCGAACGGGCTGAAGATGACGGTGAAGAATTTGATCGCAGAGGATGACAAGGTAGCCCTGGAAGCCGAGAGTTATGGCGAGCTTCAGAATGGGCGAGTTTACAACCAACAGTATCACTTCTTGTTGACGGTTCGGGATGGAAGGATAAAGGCGATCAAGGAGTATCTCGACACACAGCATGTTTACGCGACGTGGTTTCAGAAATAAGGTTTTGGGTGTAGCCAATTCCTTACGGGAGAATCTTTCAATGAAAAAACTGTTTTTCGTTCTCGCGTTTTCGCTCGCGATCAGTTCCGGCGCGTCAACGAGCGGGCAAACTGCCGAATCGCAGCGGTGGGCGCAGCAGGCTCGCAACGTCACGATCATCCGCGATGACTGGGGCATCGCGCACGTTTACGGCAAGACCGACGCCGATGCGGTCTTCGGCGCGATCTATGCCCAGGCCGAAGACGATTTCAACCGGGTCGAGACCAACTACCTCAACTCGATGGGGCGGCTGGCGGAGGCCGAAGGCGAATCAGCCGTGTGGCGGGATTTGCGCATGAAGCTTTTCATTGATCCCGCGGCGTTGAAGACTCAGTACGAAGCAAGCCCGCCGTGGCTCAAGACGCTCATGAACGCCTGGGCCGATGGGCTGAATTTTTATCTGGCGAAACATCCGCAAGTAAAACCGCGAGTGATCAAACGCTTCGAGCCGTGGATGGCGCTTTCGTTCACCGAAGGCAGCATCGGCGGCGACATCGAAACGATCAACCTCGATCAGTTGCAGGCTTTTTACGGCGCCGGCCAGATCACAAGCAGGTCGAATGAGGAAGAAGAGCAAGCGATGTTCGCCGAGCCTGAGCCAACCGGATCGAACGGCATTGCCATCGCGCCATCAAACACGGCGACGCGGCGCGCGTTGCTGCTCATCAACCCGCACACGTCCTTTTTCTTCCGGTCTGAGTTGCAGATGGTCAGCGAAGAAGGCTTGAACGCTTACGGCGCGGCGACGTGGGGACAGTTTTTCATTTACCAGGGCTTCAACGAACATTGCGGCTGGATGCACACCTCCAGCGCCGTTGACGCCATAGATCGCTATCTCGAAACCATCGTCAAAAAAGGCGACCGCTACTTTTACAAGCACGGCAATGAAGAGCGACCTGTCACCGTCTCAGTCATCAAGGTTCCCTACAAAACCGATCAGGGAATGGCCGAAAAAACCTTCATCACCTATCGCACCGAGCACGGCCCGGTCATCGCTGCGACGAATGGCAAATGGGTCAGCATCGCCTTGATGCACGAGCCGGTGAAGGCGTTGACGCAATCGTACACGCGCACCAAGGCGAAGAATTACGCGGAGTTCAAGCAGACGATGCAACTGCACACCAACTCATCGAACAACACGATCTACGCCGACGCCGACGGCGCCATCGCTTATTTCCACGGCAACTTTATTCCGAAGCGCGATCCCAAATTCGATTGGACAAAGCCGGTGGATGGCAGCGATCCGGCGACCGATTGGCGCGGATTGCTGTCGCTGGACGAAACGCCGAACTTATTGAATCCGGCGAGCGGCTGGCTCTACAACGCCAACGACTGGCCCTGGCAGGCGGCGGGCGCGAGCAGCCGGAAGCAAAGCGATTATCCGGCCTATGTTGATTCGGGCGTTGAATCGGCGCGCGGGCATCACGCGATCCGTGTCCTGCAAGGCAAAAAAGATTTCACGCTCGATTCGCTGATCGCGGCGGCCTACGACAGCTATCTGCCCTGGTTCGAGAAACCGATTCCCGCGCTGGTCAAAGCGTGGGACAAGACTCCCGCGTCCGATCCGCTCAAGGCGAAAACGGCGGAACAGATTGCGCTGCTGCGCGCGTGGGATTTGCGGTGGTCGGTGTCGTCCGTGCCGACTTCGCTCGCCGTGTTCTGGGCCGAAGACGTTCAGCGCCGAGTGAGACGCGGGGGCCTGGCAGCGGCGAATTACATCGCCAGCGAAGCGACGGCTGAACAATTGCTGCAATCGCTCGCTGCGGCGTCGGACAAACTCGCGGCTGACTTCGGAAGCTGGAAGACGCCGTGGGGCGAGATCAATCGCTTTCAGCGGCTGAGCGCCGACATCGCGCATCCGTTCAGCGACGCCGGGGCGAGCATTCCGGTGGGCTTTACGTCCGCCGTGTGGGGATCACTGGCCTCGTTCGGCGCGCGTCCGTACAAAGGCTCGAAGAAATGGTACGGAACCAGCGGCAACAGCTTCGTGGCCGTCGTCGAATTCGGCAAGACCGTGCGCGCCAAAGCCGTCAGCGCGGGCGGCGAAAGCGGCAACCCGTCGTCGCGCCACTTCAACGATCAGGCGAAACGGTACAGCACGGGCGATCTGCGCGAAGTGTATTTCTACCGCGCGCAACTCAAGGGACACACCGAGCGGACGTATAAGCCGGGAAACTAAATCGGAACAGCGAAGATTGGTACAACCCACCGCAGAGTTCGCAGAGGTACGCAGGGGAAAGACCTGTCTGGATCGTTCTCTGCGTTCCTCTGCGACCCTCTGC
>WBZR01002202.1_pt1 | contig 20926 bp, 19 predicted proteins | sample 5204231 | NCBI WGS metagenome assembly WBZR01 (sample SAMN12412403, study PRJNA552823) | activated sludge metagenome | isolation source: activated sludge from anammox sidestream of wastewater treatment plant... | place: USA: Virginia | collected 2017-08 | reverse complement strand
TTGCTTTCTTGTGTCATGCGATCACGAGACATACATCACTCCTGCGACGCGCCTACTATCGGCGCACGGGTCGCCGCCGACTGAAGGCACTTGGCGTGCCAGACGCGCAACAGCCGTGACGGGAATCGATTCGAAAATCGCTAAGTGTTGATTTGACGAGGCTCTAGACGCGAAGAGTTTTTCGCGGTCGCCGCTCGGAAACTATGAAGTGGTGACATGAGACCGGCACGATCCGTGCAGGACATGCTTCCCGCGCGGCAGAAACCGCGCAGAGGCCGGCCCTCTTGGAATTGCGCGCCTCAGGGCGCGCTCGGTTGCGACGAAGGCTCCGCCGGCGCGCTCGTCGCGCCGACATTGCCGACATCCGGCAAAACCGGCGTGTAACCGTCGACCGGAACCGCGAAGACCATCTTGAAGACCGCCTTGGGACCACCGGCCGCTACGAAGTAGTTTCTACTTGGCTTGAGGCGAATCGGTCTGCGGGCCTGCTCCGGAAAAAGCTGCACGAAGCCGGGCGGTACCTCTCCGTATAGAAATGCCAACTGCTTCGCGGGCACGCCGATGGCATCGGCGGATTCCAACTGCCAGATCGGCCCGTCGGCCTCGCTGGCAATGGCGAATTCGGTGATGCGCGGAGACCAGAACGGCCGGGGCCAGCCGCGATGGTCAACAATAAAGCGGACCGGCTCGGCGGTGGAATCGACGTGAATAGGCCCTTCGACGCTGCAGCCGACCGTCATGGTCAGGACAAACAAGATACCGGCCACGCGAATCGCGCAGGATGTCTGCATCGCAAGTGTTACAGAGTTTCGGCCTGAGGCCCGTCTCATTCTTCGCGCTGTTCGGTTGAGCCGCTCATCGTATGAATGATTCGCCATGCACCAGGCAGAGCAACAGCGGCCAGGGCGATCTTGAGACTGTCGCCGACGATAAACGGCACGACGCCGGTGGCAAACGCCGCCTTCGCGCCGATACCCACCGCCATCCATGCAAAACCGCAGGCGAGAATGATCGACTGTCCGATTGCCATCGCGGCAAGCGTGGAAACGAATCGACGATCCCACCGCCGCTCAGCAAGCAGGCCGACGACATAGGCCGCTGGAACAAACCCAAGCAGATATCCGGCCGTCGGTCCCAGGAGATAAGCCGCGCCGCCGTACGGTGCAGAAGCAAAGACAGGTAGCCCCGATGCGCCTTCCAATAGATAAGCAAGAATCGCGAGGCCGCCGCGCCGGCTGCCGAGGGCCGCGCCGACCAGCAGAACGGCGAAGGGCTGTAACGTCATTGGCACCGGCCATGTGGGCGCTTGCACCTTCGCACACACCGCGACGAGCAGGCTCCCGCCAATAACCAGAACAGTGTCTCGCAACACGGTCGCTTGCTTGGCGCCCTTTGCCGGGCGAATCAGATCACTCAAGGTGCAGGCTGGGCTCATCGAATCTGCCTTTCAGCAATTAGTCTCACACGAGGGCGAACTCCGGTCGGTTCGCAGGCGACGATTTACGCAGATTCTCAGGGACTTCGCAACCCGAGACCCGCCGCTCCCGATGGGGCCTGCGTAGCGAAGGATCCCCCAAAGAGCCCCACAGGAATCCAATTCACGCAGGAAATTAACGGCCATTATTATTATGTAAAACAATGACTTACAACAATTCTCCCGATGCTGATTTGCACAATGATATCTATGTGATATTGTTATGGTATAGGCCCTCTGAGGAGGGACCTCATAAAAGGAGATTGTCATGAGTGGCGAATTCGAACGGGTACCCAAGAGTGGCTGGGGAATGCTGGCCTTTCAATGCCTGGCATCCATCGGCACGGTCTGCGGGCTGGTCTGGTCCATCTCGCTCGCGGCCCAACTAAAAGGAGCCGGCCCGGAAATCTCTGGTCTATGGCCTGCCCTTCACATCGTCGGGTGGTGCCTGCTCGGCATGACCGTCTTCACCCTGTGGTGCGGCTTCTTCACCCTTCAGCCCAACACTGCGGCCGTGCTGATCCTCTTCGGCGAATACAAGGGCACGGCCCGCAAGCAGGGCTTTCACTGGGCCAACCCATTCTATAAAAAGATCAAGGTGTCGCTGCGCGTTCGCAACTTCAACGGTGAGAAGCTCAAGGTCAACGACGCACGGGGCAATCCCATCGACATCGCCGCGATCGTCGTATGGCGTGTCGAGGATACAGGCCGTGCCGTCTTCGAGGTGGACGACTACGTCAACTACGTTCACATTCAAAGCGAGTCGGCCGTCAGGCACCTCGCAAGCCGCTATCCCTACGACACCCATGAGGACAATGAGCTCTCCCTGCGCGGCAGTCTCGATGAAGTCTCCGCGGCTCTGACGGAGGAGTTGCAGGAGCGCCTCGCCAAGGCCGGCGTCGTCGTCGAAGAAGCGCGGCTCAGTCACCTCGCTTACGCATCGGAGATCGCCGGCGCGATGCTCCGCCGCCAACAGGCCGAAGCCATCGTCGCGGCCCGCCGCCGGATCGTCGACGGCGCAGTCGGCATGGTGCAGATGGCGCTCGAGCACATCGAGAAAGAAAAGATCGTCGAACTGGACATGGAGCGGAAGGCAGCCATGATCAGCAACCTCCTCGTCGTGCTATGCGGTGAGCAGGCGGCGCAGCCCGTCGTCAACACGGGAACACTGTACAGCTGACGAAGCGCGGCCGACGAATCAGTCCTCCAATCGAGTATCCCGATGGCGTCGAAGAAACCCATTCTGCTGCGGATATCACACGAGCTGTGGGAGCAGCTCCAGCAATGGGCCGAGAGCGACCTTCGCAGCCTGAACGGACAGATCGAGTTCATCCTGCGCGAGGCCGTGCGAAAGCGCACTGGAAAGAATGTGCCGGAAACGCCTGACTCCATCGCCGAATCAACCGACGGTTGACCTGATCGCACCGCAGCCACTGGGAACTACGCGTGGACGTCCGCCGTTGACCGCAGCGTCGCCAGCAGCTCGGTGTACGTGTTTACCTTGAGAAACTCGCGCCGCGCCGCCGGAGACGAAAACGTCCGCGCGATGTCCGCCAGGATCTGCAACTGCACGCCGTCGTCGTTGATCGGACTGAGTATCAGAATGATGACGTGAGACGGCTCGCCATCCGGAGCGTCGAAATCGATGCCGGCCGCCGACAACCCCAGCACCAGAATCGGACTTTGCAAACCTTCGATGCGCGCGTGAGGAATCGCCACGCCGTTTCCAATCCCCGTCGGCATGGTGCCCTCGCGCGCGAGCACCGCCTCAAGAATCACGTCGGCCGATATGCCGTTGTTCGCGGCGACCCTGCACAAGACCTCGATCGCCTCGCGCCGGTCCGTCGGTTTGAGCCATCCTGCGAACGATTTCGACGTGATGTAGTCCGCGAGCTGGCGACGCTTGCGAAGCCGCAGCACCACTCGCATGGCCGGTCCGGCGATCATCGACGTGACCACGCTCATGATGACAATCGCCACGAACATCGATTCCGAGATGACGCGGTTCTGCAACGCAAGCAGCCCGAGGATGATGCCCATGACGCCGCGGGCGTTCATCCCAAATCCGACGGCGCACGCTTCCCGCCGGCCCATCCCGCCAAGCCGCGCCCCAACGCCGCAGCCGATCACTTTGCCGAAACACGAAAGGGCAAAGACCAGCACGATCAAGAGCGGATCGAAGTTGGCGACAGCGTTGACCTTCAGCCCGATGCTTGCAAAAAACAGCGGGGCAAAGACAAACGAAACGAACTGGCTGATCGTCAAGCGCGTCTGCTCGCGCAGATGACTCGAATCGCCGATCACGACACCGATGACGAATGACCCGAAGACCGCGTGGACCCCGATCCACTGCGTAAAGGCCGCGCCGAACACGGCCAGCGAAAGCGAAAATGCGAGCACGCCGCCCGGCCACGAGGTGTTCGCCTGAATCCATCCCAATGCCTGATGGACGAGATACCTCCCGACGCTCAACATGACGCCGACGTAGAGCAGCGTGAGCATAATGGTGAGATTCGTACTCAGCCCGTGGTCGACGGAGCCCATCATGCCGAGGACAACCGCGAAGATGATCCAGCCGGCCAGGTCATCGAAGATCGCCGCGGCGATGATGATCATGCCGAGATCGCTGCGGTAAAGATTGAGGTCCATCAGCGTCCGGGCAATCACCGGCAATGCCGAGATGGAAAGCGTCGCCGCCAGGACGAGGGCGAATACAAGGCGATCAGCCTCAGCGTCGGCCCCGAACAGACTCGGACTCAACCAACCCGCGACAAACCCGATGGCGAAGGGAATCACGATGCCCGAGATGCTGACCGAAAGGGCGCTCTTACCCTGACGCCAGATCGCGGAGAGATTCACCTCCATCCCCGCCACGAGAAGAAACAGAACGACGCCTACATTTGAAAGCCCGTCGAGCGCCAGTGCGAAGGGGCCCGACGCCGGGAAGAGGTAGTCGTGTGCTCTCGGAGCCAACGACCCAAGGATGCTGGGACCGAGCAAAATACCCGTGAGTAGCTCGCCGAGAATGCCCGGCTGCCCGATGCGCTGCGCAAGCTCACCCAGAATCCGGGCCAGCGCCAAAAGGACGCCGACCGCGAGCAGGAGCCGACCGAGATCATCGGAACTGAGTTGGACCATTCACGGCTGCGCCTGCCCACCCGATTGGATGGTGAAAGGAAAAACCCCGGTTTCGAATCAACGAATCATGATCGTAGCGAGCGGACTTCGCGAGGCCAACACCCTCAAACGCACCTGCCATTCGAATCAATCGCTGAATCGTTGACGAAGCAATGGCCGACAAATATGATCAGAGTGCAATCCGTTCGTTTGGAGCGATGTGGCCATGATTGAAATTATCCACAATCTGACGACGGAGTCCGCGGGCGTGGGCTACGGCACACGCGACGCGGGCCACCCCAAGTGCCACCGAACTTCGATCGGCGTCGACGCGTTTATGTCGTCCGTTTTCAACGAATAGCCTCCCTATAATAATCCTCATCCTCCATCTACTCCGGGCTGCCTCGGGAGGGCACATTCGCGCGCCCTTAAGGTCGCTCGATCCGGGGTCGATGAAGCTCACGGCGCGAGGTCCGATCAGGGAATCGAATTCAAACAGGCAAAAAAGTCCGGGAATGAGGTCTGACATGAAAACGCAAATTGAGCCGCTTGTCGGTGCGGATGAAGTCGTTTCGGAATTGAAGAAGCACATCCTCGTGGACGGTTTTGAGATCGTCCTCGATCTCGAACGAAGCAGCGGCTGCCGCATCTACGATGCGCATACCGATCGCAGCCTGATCGACCTGTACAGCTTTTACGCGTCCATGCCGATCGGCTTCAACCACCCCTATTTCGACCGCCCGGAAGTTCGTGAAGACATGCTGGAGGGAGCCCTGCTGAAGGTCTCCAATTCAGACGTCTACACCCGGCGGTATGCCCGATTCGTGCGCACCCTGGATCGCGTCGTAGGCGTCCCGCAGTTGGATCGCTACTTCTTCATCGAGGGCGGGGCCCTGGCCGTTGAAAACGCCCTCAAGACCGCCATGGACTGGAAAGTGCGCAAGAACATGGCCGCCGGCCGCGGAGAAATCGGCACCGAAGTCCTTCACTTCCGCCACGCCTTCCACGGTCGCACGGGCTACACGATGTCCCTGACCAACACCGACCCCAACAAGGTCAAGTATTACGCCCGATTCGACTGGCCGCGCGTCAGCAGCCCGGGACTCGACTATTCACTGCCCGAGGCGGAGCGACTCAAGAAGGTAGTCGCCGCCGAGAAGACTGCCGAGCAGGAGATCATGGCCGCCATTGAAGCGCGGCCGCACCGCATCTGCTCGATCATCACCGAGCCGATTCAGTGCGAGGGCGGCGATAACCACTTCCGCCCCGAATGGCTGCGCATTCTCCGCCGCATCTGCGACGAAAACGACATGCTGCTCATCTTCGACGAAGTGCAGACCGGCATGGGCATGAGCGGAAAGACCTGGTGCTTCCAGCACTTTGACGTCATCCCCGACATTCTCACCTTCGGAAAAAAGGCCCAGGTCTGCGGCATCATGGTCGGCCGGCGCATCGACGAAGTGCCGGAGAACGTCTTCAAGGTCTCCAGCCGCATCAACTCCACCTGGGGCGGGAATTTCACCGACATGGTTCGTTCGACGCATTACATGAACGTCATCGAGAGCGAGCGCCTCGTCGATAACGCCCGCGCCATGGGCGAGCGCTTCCTTCAGCAGCTCCAGAGCCTCCAGGCCGAGGAGTCGATCATCTCCGCCGTCCGCGGCCGGGGACTTCTCCTTGCATTCGACCTGCCGGACACCGAGACGCGCAACAAGTTCTGGAAGGGCTGCTTCGAGCTCGGCCTGCTCGTGTTGCGAAGCGGCGAGCGGTCGATCCGCCTGCGTCCGGTACTCGACGTCAAGGCCGACATCATGGACGAGTCGGTGGCGATCATGCGCGACCAGGTTCGTCGTATTGGTCGATGATGCGCCGCGTTTTTGCGACCTACATCGCGGTTTCCGCTGCGCTGATCGGCACGTCACTCTACACCGGCCGCCGTGCGACCGCGCTTTCCGGCGAGCCGCATTATCTTCTCACGCGTACGACCGTCCTGATTGAGAAAAAAGTCGAAGCCGACAACGAAACCGACGCCCAACTCGACGAACTGTTTGAAGAAGCCGGCGAATCGCCCACCATGACCGTTGAGGAACCGATGTTCGTGCTCGGCCTCCTCGACGCGACCGGCCCCGCCGTCCTCGGCGGCGGAGTTATTCTTGCAGGCTGGACGATTCTAAGACGTCGGGCCCGCCAAAAGCCCGGGCTTGGCATGGAGCCGCCTCAATAACTACAATAGGACTTCTCCGACACAGAGCGACCGGTGAGCCATTGGACGATTCTTGTCCCGAGGGTGGAGCTTGAGATTCATGACAAACAAATGCACAAGATTGATCCGTGGATGCGCCTTTATTCTCGCCATGTCGCTGACGCCCCTTTCGGCGATCGGCGGCCCCGTCCCCGGCGGCATGGGAAAGCCGACCGCACCGCCGAAGCCCGGTCCGAAGGAGGGCCTGAAGGTCGCTCCCGATGAAGTGGCCGAGTTCAAGCTGGATGCCAAGTCCAAGCGGAATGAAGTCGTCTTCATCTCCAAGGCCCCGAAGGAAACAATCAAGGGCAAGACGCGAACCCTTACCGGAACCCTCAAGGGCAATCTATACAACCTGACCGAGATCGCCGGCACCTTCGAAGTCGCCTGGAAGGATCTCGACACCGGCAACAAGACGAAGAACCAGCACATGATGGCCGCGCCTTGGGTCGATGCGGCGAGCCATCCGATGATCACCTTCACCCTCAGCGGCATTGAGCCCGATGGCAAGCAGTCGAAGAGCGGAAAAATCCTCAAGGGCATGCTCATCGGCAAAATGGCGATGAACGGCCACGAAAAGGAACTGAAGGTTGCATCAACCATCGCCTACCTGCCCGCCGGCAAGAGCAAGTCCGGCAAGAAGCACGGCGCGCGGGTCTCCATCAAGTCCAAGTTCGACGTCGAACTCGCCGACTTCGGCATCGAAGGCAATGGCCTCGGCCAGACCGTCTCCAAGACGCAGAACATCTCCGTCTCATTGGTGATGCAGCCCGTCAAGAGCAAGAAGGAAGATTCAAAATCAGCCGACAGCGTCAAGAAGAAGGGCAAGAAAAAGAAGAAGAAAGCCGACACCGAGGCCTGACGCCTTCGGCTCACCCGGCGACCGCGACTCTGACAACTCCCAACACACCAGGATTCACCCATGCAGGACATTCTCCGCAAACTCGGATTGCAGCAGGTCAACCCCGGCGTCTTTGACGGCGCTTCGTGGATCGGCTCGGATGCCAAGCTCGACTCCATCTCGCCCATCAACGGCAAGGTGATCGCCTCTGTCACCCAGGCAACGCCGGACGAATATGAAAAAGTCATCGCCGCCTCGCAGAAGGCCTTCGAGACCTGGCGATCGATCCCCGCACCCGTCCGCGGCGACCTCGTCCGCAAGCTGGGTAACGCCCTGCGCGAGCACAAGCGCGACCTCGGCGCCCTGGTCACTTTGGAGATGGGCAAGATTCGCGCCGAGGGCGAGGGCGAGGTTCAGGAAATGATCGACATCTGCGACTTCGCCGTCGGTCTTTCGCGCCAGCTCTACGGACTTTCCATGCACAGCGAGCGCCCGGGACACCGCATGTTTGAACAGTGGCATCCCCTCGGCGTCGTCGGCGTCATCAGCGCCTTTAACTTTCCCGTCGCCGTCTGGGCCTGGAACGCGGCCCTTTCGGCCGTCTGCGGAAACGCCACCGTCTGGAAGCCCTCCAGCAAGACCCCGCTGACCGCCGTCGCTGTCACAAAAATCGCCGAGCGCGTCTGCAAAGAGGCAAACGTCGACCCGGCCATCTTCAGCCTCCTCATCGGCCGCGGCGCCACCATCGGCGAGAAGTTCATTCAGGACCGCCGCATCCCGCTGATCTCCGCCACCGGATCCTGCCGCATGGGCTATCGCATCGGCGAAGTCGTCGGCAAGCGACTGGGCCGCACCATCCTGGAGCTCGGCGGCAACAATGCCATCATCGTGACACCCGAGGCCGACATGAATCTCGCCGTCCGCGCCATCGTCTTCGGCGCCGTCGGCACCGCCGGCCAGCGCTGCACCAGCACTCGGCGCATCATCGTCCACGAAAGCGTGAAGAAGGCCCTCACCGACCGGCTCATCACCGCCTACAAACAGGTGAAGATCGGCGACCCGCTCAATGAAGGCACCCTGATGGGTCCGCTCATCGACACCGAAGCAGTCGGCGCCATGCAGTCGGCCATTGAAAAGCTCAAGAAAGAGGGCGGCCGCGTCCTCGTCGGCGGCGAGCGACTCACCGGCGACGCCTACACCGGCGGCTGCTACGTCACGCCCTGCATCGCCGAGGCGAAGAACGAGTTCGAGATCGTGCAGGAAGAGACCTTCGCCCCCATTCTCTACATCATCGGTTACGGCCGCGCCCAGTCGACGGCCGAGCAGGCTTTCAACGAACTCGACGAGGCGATCCGCCTGCACAACGGCGTCCCGCAGGGCCTGTCCAGCGCCATCTTCACCCGCAACCTGCTCGAAGCCGAACGCTTCCTCTCCTGCACCGGCAGCGACTGCGGAATCGCCAACGCCAACATCGGCACCAGCGGCGCCGAGATCGGCGGAGCATTCGGCGGTGAAAAGGAAACCGGCGGCGGCCGAGAATCCGGCAGCGACAGTTGGAAGGCCTACATGCGCCGACAGACCAACACGGTCAACTACACCACCGAGTTACCGCTGGCACAGGGCATCCGATTCGGAGACTGATCGATCGCCGCCACTCCGCCCCGCGTTACGATCCGACCGGTCGAAACGCGACAGGTCGCGCCGCCGCCAATCCCGGCATGATCCACTCGGCATACGATCGGTTCACGCCGCAGTACGGACACATCACCGTCGCGATCGGCCCGCCGCATCGCGGACAAACGCCCGAATTGGCGAACGCGTCAAACGGCTGCCCGCAGGCACATCGCGATGCAACGCCGACCGGTGGAGCCTCGCGGCACGATGGACAGCTCGCGTGCGAATGCCGGGGCAAAGCGAGAATTTTCGCCAGCAGTCGGGCATGTCGCAGACCGCGCCAACTCTGCGAGATGCCCAGTATCGCCAGCAGCACCAGCCACATATTACCTATCACGGCCGCCGCCACCACGACACCGGCCGCCCCGATCAACCCTATGATCGACGCCACGGTCAGACTCTTCGCGAATCCGACAAAATACCAAAGGATGGACTGAAAAATCTGCCCGCCGTCCAGCGGATAGATCGGCAGCATGTTAAAGACCAGCAGGACAATGTTGATCGTCGCCACCATCTCAAGATACGTGCGCAAATCCTTCGACGCCGAAGGCATGAACATCTCGACGCCGATCACCGCCCCGATCGTCACCGGGATCAGCGCCACGTTGACCAGCGGACCGGCGGCGATGCTCCACAGCACCGCCCCCGGCCGGCGCGGCGGATCGACATATGCCACGCCGCCGAAAGGCCAAAGCAGAATCCGCTCGGCACGCCCACCGACGCTGCGACATGCCAGGGCATGGCCAAATTCGTGCATGAGCACGATCGCAAACAGCGAGACGTACTCAATTGCATTCCATATCCGGGAGTCATACTGATCGCCGCGCGACTGTATCACGATCATCGCGACCACAGCCCACGACCAGTGAAGATAAACCTGGATCCCCGAAAATCGAAAGAGCTTGATCGCCCCGGAGAATCCGCCTTGTCCCGCGCCTTGCTCTGCCATAAGGCGGATTGTAGGCGACCGGATGCGTCAGGACGATGGCGGCTGAGGATTGGATCGGCAAGGCCTCGCCGCGCTACTCGACCAGGTAGGCCGCGACAAACGCGCTGATATCGACGCCGTCCGCCCCACCGCTGCCGTCCACATCCGCTCGGGCAACGTGCACCTCATCGGCATCCACCCCAAGAAGCACATCCACCAGCGTCAACACATCGGCATCGTCCGCCAGGCAGTCGGCGTTGATATCCGCCGCGATCGGCGCGGCAGCGCCGGGGGCAAGGATCGCTACTGAAGCGCTGCCGCCGGTTTTGAACAGGGAGATGCTCGCGCTTGCGGCCACCGGCGCCTCCGCGGCATCAAAGCGGAAGTTGTACATCGTGCCCCAGCGAATCGCGTTTGCGTTCGGATTGGCCGCGAATGCCTCTGTCGCCCAGGAAATCTCTCCAGCCGATTGCGTCACTTCCCACGCATCATTGGAATAGCTCGGCGCGTCCGCCTCCGGAGCGTGGTTCTTCACGGCGTGAAAGCCGACGTTCGTCACCGTCGCACACAGCTCCACCGGCACGCTGAAGCCGCCTACCGCTGCGTCGTTGTTCATGTTGTAGACGGCGTACTCGTAGTGATACCCGCCGGAAACCAGCGGCGTCACTTCGTACGCCACGATTAGTTCGCCGTCCGTCCCCGGCGTCGGCGCCACCACCACGTGCGTCGCCGTTGTCCACGCGTAGATCGCCGGTGCCTCAGACACCGTCCCCCCTATGACCGGGAAACCAAACGTACCGCTCTGACTCGGCCCGGTCACGTGGAACCGTCGATATCCGACGTTGTTATCCTGATTGCCGCTCGTGGCGTCGTCGCGCGTGACGGCGTGCGACTCGCCGAAATAGATGGCCCCGGGCAAAGCTAAATCGACATCATCCACCTGCAATCGATGCGAAATAGGCGTGTGAGCATGCGCGTGGCTGTTGAGCGATGACGGATAAACGCCCGTAAACGGATTCACGAAGCCTCGTGAAGAAAGGTTCCCCTGAGAGGCGTGGCTGCCCGCGGAGTGCGGCGTAGCGCACCCGGCCCCGAGTGTCGGTCCGCAGACCGTGTCCGGATTGCACACCGCGCAGGTCGCATTCTGCAAAGGGCAGTAGCTGTTGAACACCCACGCCTGCCCGATCTGCTCGAAGCGTGCCGCCCCGTTGACAGTCATCAACCGATACAAGTTTTGAGTCAGGAGCGGATGGTTCGTGCTCGGCGCGCTGGCCCACAGAATCCCCACCGTGCCCGCGTTGTAATGAGAGGTCCCAAACGCAAGCCCGACCGTGCCGCTGCCGACCGCGCCTTCCCGGCCGTACTGCGTAAGATCAGAAATGCTGCAAACGGCGATGTCCGGCCCCGGTCCGGCGTGCGCCATCGACGCGATTGTCGCCAGTATCGCCAGTCCCATGCCGACCTGCTTCAAGGTAGCCATGCGTGCTCTTTTCGATGAAGTGTCCAGAAACCTGGAAAGGCCGACGGGGTCCTTGCAGGCTGCCTGCCCGGCGGCGCCCGACAGCAAGAGTATATCGAACCCAACCTCTCCGCGCCAAGGTGAGCCCGGGTATGATCCGCCGTTCTTATACGGAGTAACCCTCATCGAAACGAATCTCGTGCAAGGAAATCCGATGAAACTGTGTCGTCTGATCCTCATCGTCGCAGTCTGTCTCACCGCGCGCTCGACCCTCTCTGCCGCCGAGCCGCTGATCGAGCCATTCCTCAAGGATGGCAAGCTCGCCGCCGCCCAGGACGCCGTTGAGAAGGCGATCAAGGAAAAGCCCGACGATCAGGAACTGCGATTTCAACAGGGCACGGTGCAGTTCCTCCGGGCCGTCGAGACGCTTGCACAATCTCTCTGGCGGCACGGCTTCCTCGCCACGAATGACCTGGCGATGTTCGTCAGGCTGCCCCTGCCGCCCAACGATGCGCCAAAGGACATCGACTACGACGTCTTGCGCAAGATCATGCGCACGTGGGCCGAGGACCTCGCCCGTGCCGAGGCCAGCCTCGCGGGCGTCACCGACGAGAAGGTGCGAATGCCGCTGCACTTCGGACTCATTCGACTCGATCTCAACGGCGACGGCACTGCGGACGAAACGGAGACGCTGTGGCGAGTCTTCAGCGGCGACGGCCCTGGCAGCGCCATGGAGGAAGAGGCGAAGAAGTTTGTCATCAACTTCGACCTCGGCGACGCCTACTGGCTGCGCGGATACTGCCACCTTCTCATGGCCCTCGATGATTTCGCGCTGGCTCACGACTTCCACGACCTGTTCGAAACCGTCGGACATCTCTTCTTCCCGAAGACGAAGTCCCCCTATCGCTTCGCCGGTCATCGCGCCCCCAATCAGAATCAGTCGTTCTTTGGAGACATGGAACAAATCACCGACATCATCGCCTTCATCCATCTGATCAATTTTCCCGTCGTCGAGCCCGATCGACTGAGGAGCAGCCTGAAGCACTTGGAACAGGTCATCGCCCTCAGCAGCAAGACCTGGGATGCCATCGAGGCGGAAAAGGACAACAATCACGAATGGCTCCCGAACCCCGGGCAGGTGAGCGTGATTTCGGAGGCCCGCGTCTCAAAGAACATGATCGCCGCGTGGCGCGTCTTCCTGCGCGAGGCGGAGTCCATCCTGGCAGGCAAGACTCTCCTGCCCTTCTGGCGAACCGGCGACGACCGCGGCCTCAACCTCCGCCGCATCTTCACCGAGCCGCGCCGCTTCGACCTCGTCCTCTGGGTGCAAGGCAGCGCCGCCGCCCCCTATCTCGAAGAGGGAGCCATCACCGACAAACGCACCTGGGACGGCCTGATGAACATCTTCGAAGGCCGCCTGCTGGAATACGCGATCTGGTTCAATTGAGCTTTTTGACGCCCCCGCTGCTCGACCCTTATTCTTGACCGCATGGCAGCACCCGCAACCTTCAACCGCGCCGAAGTCGTCGACAAAAACTTCCTTGCAGTCCTTAAGGATTGGAGCGAACCCGCCCCGCCCGCGCCCCCGCTGGACCAGCCCCTGCGCGAAGGCGGCACCTGCACCGGCCACGACCTCCTCGAACTCTTCGAGTCGCAGATGGTCACGCGCCACCTCGACCTCATCGCCCGCTGGCTCCGCGCACAAAACGCCGCCTTCTACACCATCGGCTCCGCCGGCCACGAGGGCAACGCCGTCGTCGGCCGACTCACACGGCATACAGACCCCGCCTTTCTCCACTATCGAAGCTGCGCCTTCAAGGCCGAACGAGCCCGCTACGTCCCGTCCGTCGATTTCATCTACGACACCGTGCTCTCGCAGGCCGCCAGCGCCGACGACCCCATCGCCGGCGGTCGCCACAAAGTCTGGGGCTCCGTGCCGCTCTGGATCCTCCCGCAGACCAGCACCATCGCCAGCCACCTCCCCAAGGCCGTCGGTACCGCCATCGCCATCCGCCGCGCCAAGCAGGTGGGCCATAAGCTGCCCGTGCCCGAAGACAGCATCGTGGTGTGCAGCTTCGGCGACGCCAGCATCAACCACTCAACCGCGCAGGGAGCCATCAACGCCGCCGCATGGGCCGCCTACCAGTCGCTGCCCGCCCCGGTGCTCTTCGTCTGCGAGGACAACGGCATCGGCATCTCCGTCCGCACGCCGCCCAACTGGGTCGAGGCCAAGTTCCGCGAGCGCCCCGGCCTGCACTACTTCCAGGCCGACGGACTCGACCTCATCGAGTGCCATCGCTCCGTCACCGACGCCGTCACCTACTGCCGCACCCATCGCGCCCCCGTCTTTCTCCACCTGAAGACCATCCGCATGCTCGGCCACGCCGGTACCGACTTCGAGCCCGCCTATCACACCCTGGAAGAAATCGCCGCCACCGAAGCCCGCGATCCGCTGCTCGCCTCCGCCCGACTGGTCATGCGCGCCGGCCTCATGACCGCCGCCCAGATTCTCGAAAAGTACGAGGCCATCCGCTCGCGCACCGCCGCCGCCGCGGAAAAAGCCATCACCCGCCCCCGCCTCACCACCGCCGCCGAAGTCATGAAGCCCCTCGCCCCCTATCACCCCGACAAGGTCACGGCCGAAGCCCGGCGCACAGCGCCGCACGAAAAGCGCGTCGAGGCCTTCGGCGATGAATCGCGCCTGCCGGAAAAGCTGGAACCCCGCCACCTCGCCGTGCAGATCAACTCGGCCCTGCACGACCTCATGGCAAAGCACGGCGAGATGATGGTCTTCGGCGAGGACGTCGCCCAGAAAGGCGGCGTCTACTACTGCACCGCCGGACTATGGAAAAAGTTCAAGGCTGCCCGAGTCTTCAACACCCTGCTCGACGAGCAGACCATCCTCGGCGTCGCACAGGGCATGTCCAACATGGGCATGCTCCCCTTCCCCGAGATTCAGTACCTCGCCTACTTCCACAACGCCTGCGATCAGATTCGCGGCGAGGCCTGTTCGCTCCAGTTCTTCTCCAACGATCAATATCGAAACCCAATGGTGATTCGCATCGCCTCGCTCGGCTACCAGAAAGGCTTCGGCGGTCACTTCCACAACGACAACAGCATCACCGCCCTGCGCGACATCCCTTCGCTCATCCTCGCATGCCCTTCGCGCGGAGATGACGCCGCGGCCATGCTCCGCACCTGCGCCGCACTCGCCAAAGTCGACGGCCGCGTCGTCGCCTTTCTGGAGCCCATCGCCCTCTACATGACCAAGGACCTCCACGCCGAAGGCGACGGCCAGTGGCTCTTCCCCTATCCGCCGCCCGATGAAGCCATCCCCCTCGGCGAACCGCGCGTCTATTTCCCCGAGGCCCGAGACCTGGTGATCATCACCTTCGGAAACGGCGCCCACATGTCGCTCCGCGCCGCCAAGCGCCTCCGCGATCAGGAGGGCCTGCGCGTCCGCGTCGTCGATCTTCGCTGGCTCGCACCGCTGAATGTTGAAGCCATCGCCGAGCACGCCCGAGAAGTGGGCCGAGTTCTTGTGGTGGATGAGGGACGTCGCAGCGGCGGCATCAGCGAGGCGATCTTCACCGCCATCATCGAAGGCTGCGACCGCCCCATCAAAATGCGCCGCGTCGTCGGCGAAGACACCTACATCCCCCTCGGCCCCGCCGCCGACACAGTCCTCCCATCCGTCGACGCCATCATCGCCGCCGCCCGGGCGTTATAGCCTCGCCCGTGTCGCCGCCCTCACTTCTTCTTCCGCTTCCCGCCCGTTTTGATGTTCGCCTCGTAGTACGAAATGAGTTCGTCAACCGGCACCCGGGCGACCGCCTCGCCGATCACGTCCAGCGCAACGTCTTCAATCTTCTTGAACCGAATGCACGACTTGCCCATGTCCAGCTTCTTGCCCGTCTTAGCCCACTCCTTGCGGAATCGTTCCTGCTGCCCGGCATTGAGATAAACGCACATCAGATAGATCGCCATGTGGTTCTTCTGCGACGCCAATCCCGCAAATGGAAGCGGCATCTTCGGATCGCAGTGATACCCGGGCGGATAAACGCTGTGCGGCACAAAGTAGCCGATCATGCCGTACGTGATCCCCTCGGCGTATCCCTTTCCGAGATTCTTCTTGATGACCTTGCGCACCGCCTCGATCGCCTTGCGCCGATCCGGCGGCAATCCATCGAGATACTCCTTGACCGTCTTCGCCTTGCTCATCATTCGATGGTTCCTCCAATGTGCCCCGCAGGCGAAGGCATTTTACCGCATCTTCGCCCGGGAGCACGCCGGATAGACACCAATCGAATCCCGCACCAAACCCCCTTTGGCGCCCGCACCTAAGGCGCCACAGAAACCGTCGTCGCCGCCGACACCGTGCGGTTAAGCGTCACCCACAACTCCTGCGTCGCCGTGTTCAGCGAGACAAACGCCCCGGCGTCAGCCGCCCCCGTGTTCACCGTCACCGCCGCGCCATCCACCATGATGCTCGGCAGCGTTCCGGCCGCGTACTCGCGAATTACAAAGATCGGCGCCTTCACCGGCTTCCCCGCCGCCGGCGTCATCGTAAACGCCGCCTGGTTCGCCGCCGCCGTAAGGTTATACGTCGTGTAACTCGGGTCGTATCCGTTCACCAGCGTCTTCGTTTGCGCCGCACCCGGCCCGCGCGGCGCCGTCATCACCAGCGCACCTGCCGTGACATTCGTAATCGTCGCCGCGGCCATCGCCTCGACCTGTTTGATCGCGATCGCCACGTCGCCGTCAGCCGTGTACATCCCCGCGCCCGCGTCAAACCGGTTCTTCGGGCCCAGCACGATCAGCGTCGCATACGACCGATCGCCCCGGCCATCCGCCGTCCCGCTGTAGTCAAACAAACTGAAGCTCGACGCGCCCAGCCATCCATAAGGCGAGCCCCATGCGATCAGTTTCGTCCCCGTCGCCTCACCCGCCGGCTTCCCCGTCGTCGGGTCCCAATCGTAATTCATCAACTGATACGGCCAGCCCGTGACGCACGGCATCGCATACACCCGCGCATCGCCGAATCCGTTGCAGTCGCCCTTGTTGGGAAACGCCGCCGCCGAATTCGTCCCGCGCTCGCGTCCCACCACGCGATCGCCGTAGCCCATCTGCTTATCCAGCGGCATCGTCTCAACAATGCCCATCTCCGCGTTCGTGTTCGCCGTCCACGATCGCGTAAAGTTCACCGTATTCGCCTCAGAATAAATCCACGGCGAATTCAGCGTCAGCATCGCGTCAGTCGTGCGAAACTTGAATCCCGCATCGCCCCACGATACCCCGCCGATCGCATCGCCCGCATTGCGCGACGCCGCGCCATCCCAATTCAGCGATCCATACGGCCCGCGCACATCCATCCGGTACACATCAAAACTGGTATTGCCCGGATTCGTCGCCTGGCCCGTCTTCCACGTCACTGCCCAGACAGGATGATCCCGCCCCGTCGCCACGAACCAGTCGATCACCACCGGGATCTTGATCCCATTACCGCCGCCTTCCTTATCCCGATCGTAAAGCATCTCCACCCGATGAATCGCATGATGCCCGCCGGAAAAAACCGTCGTCGTCACGCTCGTCGGCGCATTCGCCTTGCCGATCGGCGAGTTGCCGTTGACGTTGTTGTGCGAAACGACGTAGCCGAATCCCTCGTGGCCGTACGCGTCGTCGTTCGCGCTCCGCGTCACCGTCTGCACACCGTCGTTGAATGAGAAGTCGTATTGATACAGATACGGCCCGATGATCATTGAGCGATTCGCCCCCAGCGAATCCTTCCACGTCACGTTGTTCACGCTCGCCGGCGCGGCAATTCCCTCTGGGTCGTTCCGCGTCCCCGCCGCCACCGCCGTGATGCTGTTCGCGCTCGCCGAAAGCCCCGGCTGCACCACGGGCGCGCCCGGTCCCGGCGTCATGTTGTCGGCCTGCGTCCCGCAACCTGTCACGGCAAGCGCGAAAACCGCCATCGCGCCCGTTACACTCAGGAACCTGTTTCGTCTCGTTCGGATAGTTGAATGGTGGGTGGTCATGGCTCGACTCCTTTCGAGACGCTCTCCCGCGAGGGTAAGGGGCGTCCGGCGTTGGGCCATATATCTCCTTGCGTCATCTCGGCCCGCCCCTTCACGCCTCCCCCGGGCCAAAAAGCCCCTCGCTCAACCGTAACCCACGCTCCGACAGAACCCTGATGCACCCCCGATATCCTCGTTTTTTTTCGAATCGGCCCGCCCCCCCAAGCCCTTGAATACCTAACTAAAACCGAATATGATCGCCCCCATCATGGCCATCAAGCTCATCGACAATCCGCCCAATCCCTACGCCTCCGAACACCGCCAATGGCTCGAGCCCCCGCCCGCCGTCAAGATCGAGGTCTTCGAAGAGACCGCCAAGTCCGTTATCACCGAGAACGACAGCCCCGACATCCCCTTCACCTACTCCGTCAACCCTTATCGCGGGTGCCAGCACGCCTGCGCCTATTGCTACGCCCGGACCTACCACGAATACCTCGACATGGGCGCCGGCACCGATTTTGAAACCAAGCTCGTCGTCAAGACCAACGCCGCCCAGCTCCTCGCCAAAGAACTCTCCCGTCCGAAGATGCGCGGCCAGTCGCTCAGCTTCTCCGGTGTGACCGATTGCTATCAGCCGCTGGAGGCCGTCTACAAGATCACCCGCGCCTGTCTCGAAGTCTGCCTCGACTATCGCACCCCCATCTCCATCATCACCAAGAGCTACCTCGTCATGCGCGACGCCCACCTGCTCGCCACGCTCCAGCGCGTCGCCGGGGCCGTCGTCTACCAGAGCATCCCCTACGCCGACGACAAACTCGCCCGCGCCATCGAGCCGCACACCCCACCGCCGACCAAGCGCTTCGAGGCCATGCGCAAGCTCGCCGACGCCGGCGTTCCCGTTGGTGTCATGGTCTCGCCCATCATCCCCGGCCTCAACGATCAGGAGATCCCCGAGGTCCTCCGCCGCGCCGCCGAAGCCGGCGCCCGATCGGCCAGCTACATCCCCCTGCGCCTGCCCGGCAGCGTTGAGGAGGTGTTTCGCTCTCGATTGAAATCCTCCCTGCCCCTGCGTGCCGATCGTGTGGAGGCCCGTCTCAAGGAGATGCGCGGCAACAAGTTCAACGAGAACCGCTTCGGCCACCGCATGAAAGGCGAAGGCACCTACTGGCGAAGCATCCAATCCCTCTTCGCCGTCTCCGCCGCCCGCTTCGGCCTCTCCGAAGTCCTCCGCGACTGCGTGAAGGAGGGACAATTCCCGGCCGGAATCACAACCAGCCTCCCGGTGCTGACCCCAACTGCGCCGCCGTCGCAGCAGATGCAGTTTGAGTTTTGAAAATGCAGAACAAACCGCTCAAAAACGAAGGTGACATAAGGTGACACATGCGTCGGCGAATCGCTCGCAACTCCAATGGCGGTCATGTGTTGGGGCGGCTCGAGTTTCTGGCGGCTTTTGAGTGGAAAGGCCCTGACATTCGGGCTGCGGGTTGGATGTGTTTTGTAATGTGGATACTTGATTCGCATAGGCCGCCTTCTTGGAGTAATGCTTGCTCCACGTCCGCGCCAAATACGACAATCTGTCAACTTACCAGTCCCGGTAGTTAGGAGGATAATCTAACTCCTCAATCTGCGGCTCCCTTGCCCGGCAGGGCGGACGACGATCACGGGAAGCCTTCAATCTCGTCGAACTCGATTCGGTGTCGCCGGACGACTTCGAGGAATTCGTCTTTGAAATCCCGCCGCTGGTGATGATCCTTTTGCCCGCGAGCGGCTAGTCAAGTACAATCAGACACTCAATCGGGCAAAGCCGCCCGGAGGTGCCGTATCAGTGGTGGAACCACAAAACGAAAGCCCGCACCATATTTGGTGACTAATCGGGGTGCCGCATACCTTGGTGACAGCCTCTCCCTGCTGTCGGCAGCACTGAGGCCTAATTCTGTGGATCTGGTGATGACTAGCCCTTCTTTCGGACTCGTCCAAAAGAAGGGCTACAGCAACCGAGATGTGGACCAGTAGGTCAAGTGGTTCATGACAAGCAACCAAGCCGCTTCTTAGTAACCGGACCCGCAATACATGACTGTTGCCGCGAGGCTTCACCACGATTGGAAGGATGATCTTCGCTCACTCCTGACCGAAGCTCGGAAAAGTCTCGTCATCTCGTCACCCTATGTTACGACACGTGGGACGGATTTTATCCTCACCCATCTCTCGAACACGATAAAGCCGACGATTCAAGTTGCCCTTCTCACAGACCTGTCGCCAATGAACGTTGCGCAAGCCTCGACTGACCCGGACGCGGTTCGTTCACTTGCCACCGCGCTGCCCCGAACTCGCGTATTCCATCTTCCTCGCGTTCATGCCAAGGTCTATGTCACGGATGCTGAGCGGGCGATTGTCACATCTGGGAATCTGACGAAGGGCGGGCTGGATTTCAACTATGAGTACGGACTCAAGGTGCTCGATGAGCCGACGGCAGCCGCAATCAACCGCGACATTACCGAATACGCTGAGCTTGGCGCGCTCGTGCCCATCGAAGCCCTGATCGGATTTTGTGAGAAAGCTACGCAACTTCGACAACTCTACAAGAAGAGCGAGAGCACCATACGGCGCGAGGATACCCGGCTACGTCGCGCCTTGACTACTACAGCGGACGATCTCACCCGGCTACGGCTTGCTGGGGGCCCCATACACACCGTGTTCGCCGCGACAATCCAATACCTACTCGCTAAGCATGGCCCCATGCCAACAACGGAACTCCATCCACGCGTTGAGGCCATGCACCCCGATCTGTGCGACAACTCTGTCGACCGTGTGATCGATGGCAAGCGATTCGGCAAAAAATGGAAGCACGCGGTGCGAACCGCCCAGCAACAGCTGAAAAAACGCGGACGAATTGAACTGACCGGCGATAACTGGACTCTGACTAGAGGACGCCTGCCGTCAGACGGGGAGTAGTCATGGCCAGGTTAAGCTGTGAAGGATGTGATGGACGCGGTGTTCGGGCCCCGGCGCGGCCGTCCTGTCGGATCGACGCGCCAAAGAAGCCTTGGATCGTCGTCGAGCGTTGTGATACATGCGAGCAGTTTGAGGACGATCTAAGTAGAAACGCAGAATCCTTTACGCTGCCTTTTTGTAAACTTCGTCATGATCGTACATGAATCCCATTTTGTCGCGGTG
>WBZR01002198.1_pt1 | contig 20955 bp, 19 predicted proteins | sample 5204231 | NCBI WGS metagenome assembly WBZR01 (sample SAMN12412403, study PRJNA552823) | activated sludge metagenome | isolation source: activated sludge from anammox sidestream of wastewater treatment plant... | place: USA: Virginia | collected 2017-08 | reverse complement strand
CTGCCGCGCGCAGTGGGACGACCACATCTTCAGCAACGGCTTCGACAACTGACCCGGGGTCAGAGTCGCCTTTCCGGGAGCCGGCTTCCCGCCAAGGTGACCCGCGCGCGGGCGACCGGCGGGCGGCGCCAGCCCGCAGCCGCGCGTGCGCGAGGACAGGCCTTGGCGTAGCCGGCCCCGCGGACCGCGAGCCGCAAGGTGTCCGTGGATGCCGGCCAGTGGCGTTTCCGGGGCAAAGCGAGCGTTGCGGCTGCAGCAGCGGCTGATGCAGCGGCGAGTGTGGCCGCAGCACCGCGGGCCCGGACACAGCCGTGGCACGCTGCGGCAAAAAAAAGGCGCAGGTCCTTGCGAACCTGCGCCTTGCGTGCGGCAGCCTGCGGTCAGTAGATGTCGCCGACCGTGTTGTGCACGTTGAACTTGCCGGTCGGCGTGATCAGGCGATCATCGCGGATGACTTTCTTGAGCTTGCGGGTCTTGTCGTCGACCACCACCACCGCGCTCTTCTTGTCCTTGGCGTTCCACACCGAGAACCACACCTCGTCGCCGGCGGCGTTGTACTCGGGCTGCACCACGCGCTTGGCGCCTTCGCCGAGCTTGGCCCATTCGGCGATCGGCAGCGCGGTGTAGCCCTTGTCGAGGTTGTCGATGTCGAACACCGCCACCGACTGCGACAGCTTGGCGTCGGGGTTGAGCGTGGTGTCGACCCACAGGTTACGCGACTTGGGATGGGTCTTGACGAACAACGAACCGCCGCCCTGGCCCTTGAGCACCTGCACCACCTTCCAGGCGTGTTCGGGGTGCTTGTCCGGATCGGTACCCAGCAGCGTCACCTTCTCGTTGCCCAGCGCCGAGGTCGCCCACACCGGACCGAACTTGGGATGCACGAAGTTCGCGCCACGGCCCGGATGCGGGATCTTGTCGACGTCGGTGAGCGCGACCATCTTGCGCTCGCGCGAATCGACCACCGCGATCTTGTCGGAGTTGTTGGCCGCGGTGAGGAAGTAGCGCTTGGTCGAATCCCAGCCGCCATCGTGCAGGAAGCGCGCCGCGTCGAGCGTGGTGATCGACAGTGCGTCGAGGTTGGAATAGTCCACCAGCAGCACGCGGCCGGTTTCCTTGACGTTGACGATGAAGTCCGGGTGCTCGTGGCTGGCCACGATCGCGGCCACGCGCGGTTCCGGATGGTATTCCTGGGTGTCGACGGTCGGGCCGCGGGTGGAGACGATCTTGATCGGCTCCAGCGTGGGGCCGTCCATGATCACGAACTGCGGCGGCCAGTAGGCACCGGCGATCGCGAGCTTGTCCTCGAAGCCCTTGTACTTGGAGGTTTCCACCGAACGCGCTTCCAGGCCGATCTTGATCTCGGCCACGCGGTCGGGGACCTTCATCCACAGGTCGATGAGGTCGATCTTGCCGTCGCGGCCGATCGTGTACACATAGCGGCCCGAATGCGACAGGCGCGAGATGTGCACCGCGTAACCGGTCTTGACGATGCTCACGATCTGCTTGGTATCGCCGTCGATGAGCGCGATCTCGCCCGCGTCACGCAGCGTGACCGCGAAGAAGTTGTCGATGTTGTAGTTGTTTTCCTTCTTGGTCGGGCGCTGCTCGACCGGCACCAGCACCTTCCAGCTGTTGCGCATTTCCGGCATGCCCCACTCCGGCGGTGCGGGCGGATCCAGCTGCAGGAAGCGCGCCATCACATCGATCTGCGCGGCCGTCAGGTCGCCCGAGGTGCCCCAGTTGGGCATGCCCGCGGGCGAGCCGTAGGTGATCAGCGCCTTGAGGTAGTCGGTGCCCTTGGCGCGCGTGATGTCGGGCGTGAGCGGCTTGCCGGTGGCGCCCTTGCGCAGCACGCCGTGGCAGCCGGCGCAGCGCTGGAAGTAGATTTCGGTGGCCTCGGTGAACTCCGCCGGGCTCAGCTGCGGACCGCGTGCGGCCGCTTCCTCATCGCCGGCGGCCTTGCTGCCACTCATCGCCAGCGGCGCGCCGCCGAAGGCCATTTCGGCCTTGGTGGTGTCGGGATGGACCTGGCCCTGGGCCTTGTCGGTGCTCACCGCCAGCTGCTTGCGCAGGCCGGACACGTCCTTGGCCGTGATCGGTGCGCCCTTGTTGCCCCAGCTCGAATAGACATAGTTGATTGCCGCGGCGATCTCGGCATCGGACAGGTGGCTCTGCGCGGGCATCAGGTTGTTGTACTTGACGCCGTTGACCGTGATCTCGCCGCTGATGCCCTTGAGCACCATGCTCGCCACGTCGAGCGGCTTGCGCGAGCTCAGGAAGTCCGACGATGCCAGCGGCGGGAACGCGCCGGGCAGGCCCTTGCCATCGGGCTGGTGGCAGGCGGCGCAGTTGGCGTTGTACACCACCTGGCCTTGCTCATTGCCCTGCATGGGCAGGCGTTCGTTGACCACGTCGTCGGCGATCGCGCCGGCGCCCCACATCATGCAGATGGCTACAACCCATGGCTTGGCTTTCATGATGCCCTCTCTCGTTGTCCCCTCAAGGTGAACCCTGGTACCCCCAACACCCCGTGCACAATCGTCCCGTTTCCGGCGAGAATGGCGCGGCGCCCGCAGCCACGGGCGACGCCGACGACTCCGGGTTGCCGCACACCGTGACACACCACGCGCGTTGCGTCAGCCCTACCTTCGCAGCATATCCGTGATGACCCGTTCCCGCCTGTCGCCTTTTGTCGCAGTGCTGGCCTTGAGCTGCGCCCTGCCGGTCCTTGCCGCCGCGCCCGCCGGCGATACCACCACCGAGCTCGATACCGTGGTGGTGGTGGGCAGCCGCGCCGCCGAACCGCTGCGCCAGGTGGTCGGCAGCGTGAGCGCGGTCGAACGCGACCAGCTCGAGCGTGCCGGGGTGGCCCACATCGGCGACCTCGAACGGCTCATTCCCGGGCTTGCGGTGCCCGCCGACGCGGCGCGTTTCGGTCGGCTCGGCTTCAACCTGCGCGGCCTGGACGGCAACCGCGTGAGCATCGAAGTCGATGGGGTGCCGCTGCCCGATGCCTTTAGCGTCGGCCAGTTCGCGTTCGCGGGCCGCGACCTCGTCGACCTGCTCGCGATCCAGCGCATCGAGGTGCTGCGCGGCCCGGCCTCGACGTTGTACGGCAGCAAGGCGCTGGCCGGCGTGGTGGCCTACACCACGAGCACCGCCGCCGACCTGCTGCGTCACGGCCGCGAGTTCGGCGTCGGCGGCCGGCTCGGCTATGACGGACGCGACGAGGGCCGTCTCGCCGCGGCCCATGTCGCGGCCGAACACGGCGCATGGAGCGCGCTGCTGCAGGTCGCGCGGCGCGACGGCCATGCCAGCGACAACAACGCCGGTGCGGGCGAGATGCCGGCCAATCCCGCCAGCACGCGCCGCGACGGATTGCTCGCCAAGTTCGGCCATGATGCCGGTGGCGCCGGTCATTACACGCTCACGTTCGAAGCCGTGCGCGGCCGACACCTGACCGATGTGCAGTCGCTGGTGTTCGGGCCGGGCCGCTATGTCACCACCAGCGCGCTCGACGGCGATGACCGCTGGCGGCGCAGCCGCGCAAGCCTGGCCGCGCAGTGGCAGCAGCCGTGGACATGGCTCGATTCGCTCGACCTGCTCGTCTACCACCAGCTCGCCGCCACCGCGCAGGCGACCACCCAGTACCGCCTCGCCGACGCGCAGACCCGCCATCCGACGCTGCGCGAACGACGCTTCGACCTGGCCCAGGACAGCACGGGCGCCAAGCTCGTGGCGCAGTCGCGTGGCGACTGGCTCGGCCTGTCGCATTGGCAGGTGTACGGCATCGACCTTGCGCGGCATGACTACCGCAGCGTACGCGATGGCCGCGAGACCAACCTCGACAGCGGCGCCTGGACCCATGTGGTGCTCGGCGAACAGCTGCCGGTGCGCGACTTCCCGCTGTCGCGCGTGAGCGAGGCGGGCGTGTTCTGGCAGGACGAAATCAGCCTGGGCGCACAGTGGGCGCTGGTGCCCGGCGTGCGCGGCGAGCGCTATCGCATGCAGGCGCGCAGCGATCCGTTGTGGCTCGCCGACAACCCGACCCAGCCGCTGGCCAGCATCGCCAGCACGCGCTGGACGCCCAAGCTCGGCCTGCGCCATACCCGCGCCGCGCACACCTTCTACCTGCAGGCCGTACGCGGCTATCGCGCACCACCGTTCTCCGACGTCAACATCGGCCTGTACCTGCCGACCTTCAACTACCGCGTGGCACCCAATCCGCACCTGCGCGCCGAGACCAGCATCGGCCTGGAGGCGGGTTGGCGCTGGCAGCAGGACGAGTGGCAGGCCAGCGTCGCGCTGTACGACAACCGTTTCCGCGACCTCATCGAATCGCGCGCCAACCTGGGCGTGGACCCGGCCACCGGCATGCAGGTGTTCCAGTCGGTCAACCGCGACCGCGCGCGCATCCGCGGCGTGGAGCTGGAGGCGCGCTGGCAGGCCGGCGTCGGGCGCGGCCGGCTGCAGGGCTGGTTCGCCGAACTGCGCGCGAGCGCGGGCCATGGCGATGACACCGCGCGGCGGCAGCCGCTCAACAGCGTGCAGCCGGCGCGCGCGAGCCTCGTCATCGGCTTCGACCCCGATCCGCGCTACGGCGGCCAGCTCGGCCTCACCGGCGTGAGCCGCAAGCAGCGCGTCGACACCAGCGCGGGAGCGCTGTACCGCCCGGCCGGCTACGCCCGCCTCGACCTGGGCCTGTGGTGGCAGCCTGTCGAGCAGGCCCGGCTGAACCTGCAGCTGGGCAACCTGACCGACCGCCGCTACTTCGACTGGGCCAGCCTGCGCGGCGCCACGCCCACCGTCCACGACCTCAGCCTGTACCGCCAGCCCGGGCGCAGCCTCAGCCTGGACCTGGCCCTGGACTGGTGATGACCGCGGCGCGCCCGCTCGCGATCGGCGCGTGCGCGTGTTCGATGCGGAACTGGTACTGCCAGTGGCCGTCGCCGCCGAGCAGGCGCCGCGCGTGCACCTCCAGCGCCTGCGGCAGGTCGTCGATGCGCGCGAGCGCGAGCGTGACCTCGCGCAGCGACACCAGGTAGCCCGGTGCGGCGCGTCGGCCCTGCGCCTGCGCGAGCAGGCCGCCGTGCACGGCCATCGCCTGCGCGCCGTACTCGCACAGGTGCAGCGCGCGCAGCATGCCGTCGCTGCGCAGCGGGTTGTCGTGGCGCAGGTGCGAGCGGGTGCGCGCATGCAGGCCGATCGCGTCCCATGCCACCACCTCGTCGAGCAGGCACATCACGCCCGCGTGCGGGATGAGGCCGGCCCAATGTTCGCGCGCCAGGCTCATGGTCGGCCGCGCGCCATGAGGATCGACAGGCAGAAGTGGAACGCGACGCCGAGCGCCACGGTCAGCCCGATCGCACGCAGCACCGGCAGCGTGGACAGCGCCTGCAGGCCGAACACGAGCAGTGCCGCGAGCACGCACACCAGCGTCGCGTGCAGGGTGCGCCGCGCATCGGCGGCATCGCGCGGGCGCTGCTCGAAGAACAGCGCGTAGTGCAGGCCGAGCCCGGCCGCGAGCGTGACCGCGACGAGGTGGAACAGCGACAGCGAAATGCCGCAGGCACGTTCCACCACCACCACCAGCAAGGTCGCCAGCGTCATCGGCGCGAGCACGTGCCAGGCGCGGCGCAGGCTGCGCAGCGCCACGCCCACGGTGAGCGCGAGCAGCACCAGCGCGACGCCCAGCGCCTGCAGGATGCGTTCGCGCCAGGCCGCCACCAGTGATTCGGAGGCCGCCTTGAGGTCGAGCAGGCGCACCTTGCCGCCGCTGCCTTGCGCCCAGTGCGCGAGGGCCGCGGCATCGTGCACGCCCGCGAGTGCGGCCAGGCCGAGCGTGGCGTGGGTACGCGGCACCAGCATCGAGGCCAGCCGCGCGCCGAACGGACTGCGGGCGAAGGCCGCGGGCGTGAGCGGGGCCAGTTCGCGCGCGGCCTGCACGTCGTCGACGAACGGCTCGAACAGGCCGTGCCGGAACGGCAGGTCGGCGCTGGCGCTGGCGAGCGCGGCCTGCAGCGTGGCGCGATCGGGCAGGCGCGCCTGGCGCGCGCGCTGGGTGGCGAGGCTGGGCAGGTAGCGGCTGGGCAATTCCACCGCATCGAGCACGCCCTGCGCGACCAGTGCATCGAGCTGCGGCGTGATGCGTTCGGACAGCGCGAGCACGGCGTCGTCATCGCTTGCCTCCAGCACCAGCAGGTAGCGCACATCGGGCGCGCCCAGTTCGCTGCGCAGGGCCGCGTCGCGTTGCAGCAGCTCGGGTGGCACCGGGGTGAGCGCGGCCAGGTCGTTCTGCCACAGCGGGCCGGGCGCGAGCCACAGCACCACCGCGCCGGCCACGGCCAGCAGCCATGGCAGCCAGCGCGGCCGCGGCACGCGGTCGAGCCAGCGCGTGGCGCGCGCCAGCCCGGGCGTGGCCTCGACGTCGCGGCAGCGCGTGGGCAATACGCGTGGCAACAGGTAGCGCGTGGCCAGGCCCGCCGCGAGCAGGCCGACGATGGTGAACAGCGCCAGTTGCTGCAGACCGGGCACGCCCGAGGCGAAGAACGCGAGGTAGGCGATCGCGGCCGACACGATCGCGGTCGCGAGCAACGGCCACAGCACACGCACGCTGGCCAGCGCATCCTCGCCCGCGCGGCGATGGCTGAGCACACGCAGCGGGTATTCCTGTGCCACCCCGAGCAGGGTGAAGCCGAACGCGAGCGTGATGCCATGCGCCTGCCCGTACCACAGCGCGAGCGCGGCCAGTCCCGCGAGTGCGCCGCTCACCACCGGCAGCGCGCCGAGCAGCAGCGCGGGCAGGCTGCGATAGGCCAGCAGCAGCAGCAGCACGAAGCCGAGCGTGCTGGCCACGCCGATGCGATCGGCCTCGGCGCGCGTGCGCGCGTCGATGAGTACGCTGAACCAGCCCGGCCCGCTCAGCACCAGCCGTGCCTGGTCGCTGCCGGGCAAGCCGGCCCACGCCTGCTGCAGCGCCTGGATCGCCTCGCGCTGCGCGGCCGGATCGAAGCCGGGGGCGCGCGTCTGCGCCAGCAGCAGCGCCGCGCCATCGCGCGCGAACCACACGCCGTCGCGCATCGCCGGCGCCTTGGGCGGTGCCCAGCGCTGCGCGAGCGTGAGCGTGGCCAGCGTCGGATCGCGCGCGAGCCACGGCTTGAGCAGCGTCGCCGCGGGCGAGGCGAGGTCCTCCACGCGCTGGGCGAGCTCCTCGCGCAGGTAAGCCGCATCGAGCGCGTGGGCATCGAGCGTGGGCGCGAGCAGCCAGCGGTAGGGCAGCCAGTGTGGCGGGATCGCCTCGGCATCGAGCGCGCCGTTGAACACCTGCTCGAAGCGCGCATCGGCCCGCAGCGCGGCGACGAGGCCGCGGCTGAGCGCGGCCAGCTGCGCGCTGTCGGCGCCTTCGAGCGCGATCAGCAGCAGGCGCGAACCCGGCCCCTCGCCGATCTGCTCCAGCAGCAACGCCTGGTCGGCGGTGCGCGGCGGCGGCATGAAACTGCGCAGGTCGGTGCCGATGCGCAGGCCCTGCCACGCCCATGCGCCCAGCCCGGCCAGCGCCAGCAGCCAGGCGCCGAGCAGCAGTGCGCGACGCGCCTCAGTGCGCATGTGCGCACCCGCGACCTGTCGCGTGCGGCGCGTTCATCGCTCGATCCCGCGGCACAGCGCATCGAGCCGCTGCGGTGACACGCGCACCGGCAGCGGTGTCGCCGCGAGCGGCCCGACCAGCAGCACGCTCTCGTCGCCGTCGGCCTCGCGGGTGCGGAAGCAACTCGGCTCGCTGCCCGCGCCGTCGACGCGGATCGAGGCGATGCGCCGCGCCAGGCGCGCATCGCGTGGCGTGAGTTCGAGTTGCCAGCGCGCCGCATCGCCACTCGCGCGCAACGTGAAGTCGCGCGACAACGCGGCCGCATCGCCGCCCAGCAGCGCCGAGAAGCCGCGCAGGAAGGTGTCGAGCTCGGGCACCTGCGCCAGCTCGAGCCGGCGCACGGGGCGCTCGCCCCGCTGCAGCGTGGCGCTGCCGTCCTCGACCGTGGTGCGCTCGCGATAGGGCGTGTCGACGCGCTTGGCCAGTCGGCCCGGGCCGAGGTACTGCATTTCCCCGCGCAGGATCAGCGGCCGGTCGAGCAGGCCCGAGAAGCGCACCTCGCTGTAGGCGGTGCTCGCGCCGACCTCACGCTTGAGCGCGGCGACGATGTGCGCGGCGCCGGTGGCTTCAGGCGCGGCTGCGCGCGTGGTCGGCGCCAGCATCAACGCCGGGCCCAGCAGCATCGACGCCGCGGCCTTGCGGATTCCAGAAGTCATGCCAGTTGAACCAGTTGCAGGGATCGAGGCGTACATGGTGTTCGAGCCGCGCCGCGTAGGCCTGCGCCAGCGCCTGCGCGGCCGCCGCGCGCTGCCCGCGCGCGGCCGCCGGCGCATCGGCGAGCGGTTCGAAGTACAGATCGTAGCGGTTGCCGCCGCGGTACATGCCCAGACACAGCACCACCGGCACCTTGAGGATGCCGCCGAGCGCGAACGGCGCCAGCGGCAGCGGCGCCGGAGCGCCGCAGAACTCGACAGTCACGCAGCGCTCGTCGGCGCGCGCGCGGTCGGCCAGCAGCGTGACCAGGGCGCCCTCGGCCAGCGCCTCGGCCAGCGCCAGCACGATCTCGCCGGGCGGCCGGCCCGCGTCGATCACGCCATGGCCGATCGCGGGGTTGAGTGCATGCAGCAGCTGGGTCAGCGCAGGCGTCTTGTGCACGTCCAGCAGCACGCGCAACTTGACCTCGGGATGGCCGATGGTGGCCGCGCGCAGCACCTCGAAGCTGCCCACGTGCGCGCCCAGCAGCAACACGCCGCGCCCGCGCTGCATGCGCGCGATGAGCTCGTCGAGCCCGTGCATGCGCACGTCGAAGCGCGCGTAGCGCTCCGCCAGCAGGAACACGCGGTCGAGCAGCGTGCCCGCGAAGCGGTGGATGTGGCGCATGACGCGCCATGCGCTGGGTCGGCGCCCTTCCACGCGCGTGAGGAACGCGTACGACACGCGCCGCTCGTAGGGGCGGCGCAGGAAGAAGTACAACGTGATCGGGTACAGCAGCGCGCGCGCGGCCGGGCGCCCGAGCCTGAGGCCGATGCCGCGGATGAGCCAGATCGCGAACCGGCCGCCGCCTTCCTTGCGCTCGCTCCAGTGTTCGCTCATGCCAGCGTCCCGCTGCCGCGCAGCACACACGCGCCGTCGCGCACGAGTTCGAAGCGCACGCGCGCGGCGTCGCGCTCGACCACGCATTCGCAGGCCTGGCCCGGCAGCACCGGGGCGAGGAACTTGACCACCTCCAGGCGCGCGAGGCGGCCCGCGCCGCCCTGTTCGATGAGCGCGGCGATGCGATCGAGCAGCACCACCCCGGGCACCACCGGCCGTCCCGGGAAATGGCCGGGCAGGCTCGGATGGTCGGCCGCGATGCACAGCCGCGTGCGCAGCGCGCCCGCGCCGCTCACGGCCGCCCCCGCGACGCGGGCTCGCCGAGGCTGCGCAGCAGCGCCGGCCACTGCCGGACCAGCGCGAGCAGGAACGCGGGCAAGGACGGATGCGCCAGTCCGCGCAGATGCCAGCGGCGATAGCCGTATTCGAGCACGAGGAACGCGCCGACCACGCCATAGCTGCCCACGTGCAGGTACCAGCGCCAGCCCGGTGCGGCCAGTCGCGGCCCGGGCAGCGCGAGCGCATCGAAGACGCCCTGCGGCATCGCCAGCACGATCATGCCCAGCAGCAGGCCCTGCAGGCCGAGCACCAGCGCCCACGCCAGCGTGAGCGCGCGCGCGTAGCGCGCCACGCGCGGCTCGGCGGCCCGCGCGGGGCCTTCGAGGATCGCGACGAAGCGCGCGATCAGCGGCTGCCGCGCGCGCCGCAGCGTGCGGGCGAACAGCGCGCACAGGCCGAGGTTGACGAGGACCGGCAGCGCATCGACCAGCAGCCAACCCGCACCATGCAGTGCACACCACAGCGCCAGCGCGGCGCATGCGGCCAGGCCGGCCCAGGCCGCGGCGTGACCGCGTCGCAGCGCCGGCCACAGCACGCCCGCGCCGAGCACCACCACCGCAAGCGCGGCCAGTCCGCTGCGCACGAGCGCGCCGGCCAGGGCGATGAGCACGAAGTACAGCGCGAGCGCGACCAGCAGCGCGCGCGGGCGACCACGACGCGCCGCGGAGTCGGGCGTGGGCAGGCTGGCGGCGCTCATGCGCGTGGAGCTGCCGGTCGCCGCGCGCCGCGCTCAGGCGGCGCCGCGTTGCTGCTGGATGTGCGCGGCCAGCGCGCGCAGGCTGCCGAAGATCCGCTTGTTGTCGGGATTGTCCGAACGCAGCTGGAAGCCGTAGCGCTTGGAGACCGCCAGCGCGAGCTCGAGCGCATCGATCGAATCCAGCCCCAGCGCGCCGTCGCCGAACAGCGGCGCCTCGGGTTCGATCGCATCGGCCTGGATCCAGTCGATGTTGAGGCTGGCCACGATGAGCTGGGCCAGTTCGTGCTCGGCCGCGGACTGGCTGGGCGCGCTGGACGGATGGGTCGTATCCATGTGATTTGCTGGCGAAAACAGGTGGCTCGCGGGCCGGGCAGTGTATCATCCGCGGCCGATTTCGCGCCGTTGCCGCGTCTTTCGATGTCGTTGCCATCGCACCTGCCTCTGCCGAACCTGCCGCCGCTGGAGCTGAGCTACCGGCAGGAAGATGCGCGCGCGCTGCTCGCCGACGAGCGCGTGCTCGCGGTGATCGGTTTCGGCGGCGGCTGGGTCGCGCCCGACGACCCGCGCGTGGTGCGGGTGGCGCTGGAGCCGCTGTCGCCGGCACCGCTGGAGGTGTGGCGCGGCCGCGGCCCGGTGCGCCACGGCCGCGAGGGCGCGCTGCGCTGGAGCAGCGACGACGACTACCTGTTTGCGGCGATCGAACTGGCCGAGGTCGATGGCGACATCGAGCAGGCCGCGCATGCCGCCTACCGCGAACTGCTGGCGTGGGTGCAGGCGCGGGCGACGCCACACTGGCTGCGGCTGTGGAACTACTTCGATGCGATCAACCTCGGCGCCGGCGATGCCGAGCGCTACCGGCGCTTCTGCGCGGGTCGCGCGCGGGGCATGGCCTGCCTGCGCGACGGCAGCTATCCGGCCGCGTGCGCGATCGGCGGCCACGGGCGCAGCGGCCGCCTGCTGGTGTACGGCCTGGCCGCGCGCAGCCCCGGCGTGCGCATCGAGAATCCGCGCCAGCTCAGCGCCTGGCGCTATCCGCGCCAGTACGGCCCGACCGCGCCGACCTTCGCGCGCGCCATGCGCTCGGACGCGGCGCAACTGTTCATCTCCGGCACCGCCGCGGTGGTCGGGCATGCCTCGCTGCACGACGAGGACCTCGCCGCGCAGCTGGATGAGACCTTCGCCAACCTCGACCACGTGGTCGAGGCCGCGCACGGCCGCTTCGGCGAGCAGGTGCTGCTCAAGGCCTATGTGCGCGATGCCCGCGATGGCGCGGCGGTGGCGCAGGCGATTGCCGCGCGCGTGCCGCGCGCCGCGGGCGTGCTCATCCTCGCCGGCGACATCTGCCGACGCGAGCTGCTGGTGGAAATCGATGGCGTGCAGGCGCTGGCCTGAGCCGCGCACGGGCTGGCGCCGGTGCCTGCGTGGCGCGGGCGCGGCGGCGCTCGTGCTGCTCGCGGCCTGCACGCCCGGCCAGCGCGGCAGCGACCCGCCGCTGGGCGCGACCGGCGCGCTCGCCGCCCATGGCCTGCCCGAGCTGCGCAATCCGCTCGCGCACGATCCCGCGGCGATCGCCGCCGGCGCCAAGCTGTACGCGCAGCACGCCTGCGTGACCTGCCATGGGCGCCAGCTCACGGGCGCGATGTGCCCGTCGCTGGTCAACGACGCATGGGTGTATGGCGCCGACGACACCACGCTGTTCTTCCTGTTGCGCGATGGCAGCGTGCGGCTGCGCGCGCGCGGCGTGCCGCGCGGCGGCCATGACGGGCAGGGCGGCGACATGCCCGGCTTCGGTCATCTGTTCGACGACGCCGAGCTGTGGCAATTGCTCAGCTACATCCGCAGTCGCCACGCCGCCGGCGATTGAGCCGGCTCGCGCGATCGCGCTATGGTGGCCCTTTGCCGTTGCCGGAGGATTGCCGATGAAGACGCGCGCCGCCGTGGCCTGGGCCGCAGGCCAGCCGCTGTCGATCGAGGAGGTCGACCTCGAGGGTCCGCGCGCGGGCGAGGTGCTGGTGCGCATCGTCGCCACCGGCGTGTGCCACACCGACGCGTTCACGCTGTCGGGCGACGATCCGGAAGGCCTGTTCCCGGTGATCCTCGGCCATGAGGGCGGCGGCATCGTCGAGGAAGTCGGCGCGGGCGTGACCAGCGTCAGGCCCGGCGACCATGTGATTCCGCTGTACACGCCCGAGTGCGGCCACTGCAAGTTCTGCCGCTCGGGCAAGACCAACCTGTGCCAGGCGATCCGCGTGACCCAGGGCAAGGGCCTCATGCCCGACGGCAGTTCGCGCTTCTCGCTCAACGGCAAGCCGATCCTGCACTACATGGGCACGAGCACTTTCTCGCAGTACACGGTGCTGCCCGAGATCGCGCTGGCGCGCATCAATGCGGCCGCCCCGCTGGACAAGGTCTGCCTGCTCGGCTGCGGCATCACCACCGGCATCGGCGCGGTGCTCAACACCGCCAGGGTCACGCCCGGCGCGAGCGTGGCGGTGTTCGGCCTCGGCGGCATCGGCATGTCGGTGATCCAGGGCGCAGTGCTGGCCAAGGCCGGCCGCATCATCGCGGTCGATCGCAATCCGGCCAAGTTCGAACTCGCGCGCCAGCTCGGCGCGACCGACTGCGTGAACGCGCAGGACCACGCGGGCGTGCCGCTGCAGCAGGTGATCGTCGACCTCACCGACGGCGGCGTGGATTACTCGTTCGAGTGCATCGGCAACGTCGAGGTGATGCGCACCGCGCTGGAGTGCTGCCACAAGGGCTGGGGCGAATCGATCATCATCGGCGTGGCCGGCGCCGGGCAGGAAATCCGCACGCGTCCGTTCCAGCTCGTCACCGGCCGGGTGTGGCGCGGCAGCGCCTTCGGCGGCGTCAAGGGCCGCTCGCAGCTACCCGGCTACGTCGAGCGCTACCTCGCCGGCGAGATCCACATCGACGAGTACATTTCGGCGCGGTTGCCGCTGGAGCGCATCAACGAGGCCTTCACGCTCATGCACGATGGCCACTCGATCCGCACGGTGATCAGCTACTGACGCCGCGCATGCGCCTTCAGGCCTTGCGCAGGAAGCAGGTCTTGAGCACGAGGTCGCGGATCCGCTCGGAGTGGCCCTCGATGTGCTCGGCATCGTCCTCGACCAGGCGGATGTTGCGGATCACGGTGCCCTGCTTGAGCGGGATCGACGAGCCCTTGACCTTGAGGTCCTTGATCACCACCACGCTGTCGCCGGCCGCGAGCGGGTTGCCGTTGCAGTCGCGCACGCGCGGACCGGCCGCCGCCTCGGCCGCGGCCTGCTGCGGCCATTCGTGGCCGCAGTCGGGGCAGATGTACGCGGCGCCGTCGGGATAGGTGTGTTCCATGCCGCACAGCGGGCAGGCGGGGATTTCGGACATGCGGCGACACTCGCTACCGGGGCCGGCTATTCTAGCGGTGCGGTCCGTGCGACGTGCGTCACGCCGGCGCGGGCGGCGAGCTGTCACGCTGTCGATCGTCGAGGGGAAACCGGGAGGATGAACATGCGCAAGCACGTGTGGATGGCCTTGGCCTGTGCGTTCAGCGGCGGCGTGGGCGCGGCCGAGGTTACGCTCAAGAACGATTCGCTCGTCGATTTCGGCAGTGCCGCGATCGTGTGGGGCTTCATCGGCGGGGAAATGGCCGGTGCGTGGCTCACCAGTCCGTGCGAGGGCAACCTCGTCGCGGCGCAGGTGTTCTGGCGCTCGCCCACGGGCACCTCCGCGGCCTCGATCCAGAACGCGATCAACATCTATCGCAGCGGCAGCTTCCCGCAGCCGGGCGATCTGGCCCAGGAAATCCTCGGCCCGGTACTCAACGACAACGCGCTCAACGAATGGCGTTACCTTGACGAGAACAACACGTTGCCGCTGAGCGTGCCGGTCGCGGCCAACGAGACCGTGGTGGTGGCGCTGGAATTTGCGCAAACGCCCCAGCAATTTGTCGATCCCAGCGTGGTGCGCGACGTCGACGGCAACACCGCGGGGCGCAACGTGATCTTTGCCAACCCCGGTGGGTGGATCAACAGTGCCCTGGCCGGTGTGCAGGGCGACTGGGTGATCCGCGCCGTGGTCAACTGCACGGCCGTGGCCACCACCGCCGACGTCGGCGTGACCATGAGCGCGAACCTGCCGGCCTACACCGCGGGCGCGCCGCTGCAGTACACCATCGTGGTCACCAATGCGGGGCCGGCCGCGGCCAATGCGACGCTCGTCGACACCTTCCCCGCCGCCTACCAGTCGCCGACCTGGACCTGCACACCGAGCGGCGGCGCCAGCTGTCCGGCCGGCGGCAGCGGCAGCATCGTCGGTGCGGTGACGCTGCCCGCGAGCAGCCAGCTCAGCTTCACAGTCGATGGCAGCGTCGCGAGCGGCTACAGCGGCACGCTCGCCAACTCGATGGCTGCGGTGGTGAGCGGACCGATCACCGATCCGGATTCGAACAACAACATCGCCAGCCTCGAACTGGAAGCCGCGGTGAGCGACGTGATCTTCCGCAACGGCTTCGATGACGCCAATCCGCAGCTGTGGCGCGTGGTGCCCGCGCGCGCGACCGGACGCCGCCCCGCGCGCTAGCGCGCCTGCCGCAAGGTCGCGTCGCGCCGCAAGTCTCGGCAGCGTTGCGGGCCACTGCTACCATCGCCACGGGGCCGCGCAAGCGGCCCCTTTTTTGGCTGGCCGCGCAGGAGAGCGCATCCCATGCTGTCGATCCAACAACGCATCGCCCAGGACATCGCAGCGCAGCCCGCACAGGTACAGGCGGCCATCGACCTGCTCGACGCAGGCGCCACCGTGCCGTTCATTGCGCGCTACCGCAAGGAAGCCACCGGCGGGCTCGATGACACGCAGCTGCGCCTGCTCGGGGAACGGCTGGGCTACCTGCGCGAGCTGGAGGAGCGGCGCAGCGCGATCCTTGCGAGCATCGAGGAGCAGGGCAAGCTCGATGCGGAGCTGCGCGAGCGCATCCTCGCCGCCGACACCAAGGCGCGGCTTGAGGACCTCTACCTGCCGTACAAGCCGCGTCGCCGCACCAAGGCGCAGATCGCGCGCGAAGCCGGGCTCGGGCCATTGGCGCAGGCGCTGCGCGAGGATCCCACGCTCGCGCCCGAGCTGCGCGCGGCCGCGTTCGTCGCGCCCGACCGCGGCGTCGCCGACGTCAGGGCCGCGCTCGATGGCGCGCGCCACATCCTCATGGAAACGCTGGCCGAGGACGCGGTGCTGGTCGATGCGCTGCGCGAATGGATGTGGTGCAACGGCCGGATCGTTGCGCGCGTGATCGAAGGCAAGCAGGCCGAGGGCGCCAAGTATCGCGACTACTTCGACCACGCCGAGCCGATCGCCAAGATTCCCTCGCACCGCCTGCTCGCGCTGCTGCGCGCGCGCAACGAGGGCGTGCTCGCGCTCGAACTCGCGCCCGGCGTCGACGCCGGGCAGGGCCATGCGCAGGCCGAGGCGCGCGTGGCCGCGCATGCGGGATTTGCCGCGCGTGCACGCGCGGCCGATGCCTGGCTGCTGGAGACCGCGCGCCTGTGCTGGCGCGTCAAGCTGCACCTGTCGCTCACGCTCGACCTCATCGCCCGCGCGCGGGAGGCGGCCGAGGAAGCCGCGATCGGCATCTTCGGCGACAACCTCAAGGACCTGCTGCTGGCCGCGCCCGCGGGTGCGCGCACCGTGATGGGGCTCGATCCGGGCATCCGCACCGGGGTCAAGGTCGCGGTGGTCGATGCGACCGGCAAGCTGCTCGCGACCAGCACGGTGTTCCCGCACGAACCGCGCCGGCAGTGGCAGCAGGCGCTGGCCGAACTCGCGGCGCTGTGCCTGCGCCATGGCGTGGATCTCATTGCGATCGGCAATGGCACCGCCTCGCGCGAAACCGACCAGCTGGCCGCCGAACTCATCCGCACGCTCGCGCCGCAGCGGCGGCTGGCCAAGCTCGTGGTGAGCGAGGCCGGCGCCTCGGTGTATTCGGCCTCGGCCATCGCCGCGGAGGAGTTTCCCGAACTGGACGTGTCGCTGCGCGGCGCGGTGTCGATCGCACGGCGCCTGCAGGACCCGCTCGCCGAGCTGGTCAAGATCGACCCCAAGGCGATCGGCGTGGGCCAGTACCAGCACGACGTCAATCCGCATCGTCTCGCGCGCGCGCTGGACGCGCGCGTGGAGGATTGCGTGAATGCGGTCGGGGTCGAGGTCAACACCGCCTCGGCCTCGCTGCTCGCGCGCGTGGCCGGCCTGTCGCCCGGCGTGGCCGACAACATCGTCAGGTACCGCGATGAACACGGCGCCTTCGCCAGCCGCGCCGCGCTCAGGAAGGTGCCGCGCCTGGGCGACAAGGCCTTCGAGCAGTGCGCGGGATTCCTGCGCATCGCCGCCGGCGCCAACCCGCTCGACGCCAGCGGCGTGCACCCGGAAGCCTATGGCGTGGTCGAGCGCATCGCCGCCGCCAACGGGCGCACGGCGCAGGCCCTGATCGGCGATGGCGCGCTGCTGCGCAGCCTGCGTGCCGAGGACTACACCGATGCGCGCTTCGGCCTGCCAACCGTGCGCGACATCCTGCGCGAGCTGGAAAAACCCGGCCGTGACCCGCGCCCCGACTTCGTCGCGCCGAGCTTTGCCGAGGGCGTGCACGAACCCAAGGATCTCGTGGTCGGCATGGTGCTGGAAGGACGCGTGAGCAACGTGGCCGCGTTCGGTGCGTTCGTCGACATCGGTGTGCACCAGGACGGACTCGTGCACGTGTCGGCGCTGTCGCACCGGTACGTGCGTGATCCGCGCGCGGTGGTCAAGGCCGGCGACATCGTCAAGGTCAAGGTCATGGAGGTGGACCTGCAGCGCGGGCGCATCGCCTTGAGCATGCGTCTGGACGACGCGCCCGGTGCCGCGCGCGGCATGGGCGCGCCAGCCGCCGCGCGTGGCCGGTCCGCAGCGGCCGCCACCACGCCCGCGGCCGACAATGCCCTCGCCGCCGCGTTCGCCCGCGCGCGGCAGCGCTGAAGGCCGCGCGCATCCGGGCACCCGGCCCGCGCGCAGCGCAGGGCCGGGCGTGACGCCAGCCGCCGGCAGGTGGGGCGCGCCCGCTGCGCGCATCTTCCCTGGCACGCAACCCGGCGCCTGTGTCCGTGGACTGGACTCTTATACGGCCAAAAGACCACGCCTGTGGTACAAGGGCGCGTGCGCCGCGGTGACGGAGGTGCGGGGCGGCTGGCACGCAAGTGCGTCAGCCTCGGTGCATGGTCCATCGGGTGACTGGCGCATCAGGCGACGATCGATCCACGACGACAGTGAGGTTGTCACATGCAAGCGATGCGACGGGACTGGCTACGCGTGGTGGTGCGGCTGGTGCTCTGGCCCGCCGTGATCGGACTGGGGTTCTTCGCGATCGTGCCCGACGGTTTTGAGATCGTGCGGTTGGCCATCGAAGGCCAACTGTTCCCCGCCACCCCGGCCCGGGAGCCGAGCGCGCCATCGCCCGCGCCGGTGGCGCCCGTGCTTGCCTCCGGCCCGGCTGCGGTGGACGCGCCCGTGCCGGCGTCACCGCACCCGCAGGCGGCGCACGACGGGCCCGCCATCCCGGTGGATACCCCGGCGGCAGAACCGGCCACGCCCACGCGCGACACCACCGCACCGGACCCCGCCCCGACCATCGATTCCGACCTCGCCGAGGTCGAAGCCGACGATGCGTCCGGCTTCGCGATCGAGGATCTGGTCGATGGGCCGGTCGATTGGAATGCCGATGATCTGCCCGGTCCGCCGGCCGAGGATGCCAACGGCATCCGCATCAAGACCACGGGTGGTCCGGAGTCGTACCAGGCGACCGGCAACGACCGGCCGCAAATGCGGGCCGCGGCGGTCCGCTTCTGCGAGAGTCTGCATGGCAAATTTGTGCCACACGATGGTACCGACACCGTCGCGTTCTTCGGCTGCACGACCCTGCACGACGCACAGGACCGGCTCGAGTGGAAACGATTGACGTGGCGCAAGCACGAGTTGCGCAACCACATGCGCGAGTGGGTGAGGCCACTGGGCGAGCGCAAGGCGACCCAGTTGCTGGAACTTCTCAACAAACTCGCGCGCAGGCACGTTCGCAGCGAGCTCTGGAGCGATGGCCCGACCCGGCTCGCGGAACTGCGCGCGCTGGTGGCCCGCTACGAATCGATGTGGCAGAAGGTGTACGCGGCCTTGCCGATGCCCGCCGGGCTGGATCGGGTCACCATCTCCTTCAGCAGCTTCTCGGCGGGGCCGCATTTCGAGAGCGTCAAGCGCGTGGAGACGTTTCTTGCCGAACAGGAACAGCGGCTTGGGCGCTCCATCGCGCGTCGCGAGGTGAGCTGGGGCCTGGAGGGGGAGTTCACACTGTGTTTTTCGCTCACGGAATTCGACGCGGCAGGCCAGGAACGCTTCGTGCGCGATGTGCTCGCGCTTCTAGCCGACACTGACCGTGCTGAGCTGGCCGAGTACAACTACTGCCCACGCGACCGCCGGGCGGGCATGCGGTGACAGCCTGTGGCCCCCGGGCTCTAGCCTCACCCGGGGTCGGGCGCCAAGCGGGCACGCGCATGCCCGACATGCGCGAGCGCCTGCGATGTCAGGCCGCGCTGCGCGTCGAGGCCGATGCCACGCTGTCGAGCCTGGATGTGCCGATCCTGTACCTGCAGGCCGCGCACGACCGCGTCGTGGCCGCTGCCGCCGCACGCCGCATCGCCGCGGTCGCGCGCCGGGCGTGCGTGAAGCAGGTCGCCGGACCACACTTCCTGCTGCAGGTGGTGCCCGCCGCCTGTGCGCGGGAAGCGCGCCGCTTCATCCACGACCATTCGCCGCCGGAGGCGGATCACTGAGTCGCGGCGGCCCTGGCATCGTCCGCGACCCGTGGCGACACTTTCCCTCGCGACCGGGTTCGGGCATCGTGCGGCGCCAGCCCCTGCAGCACGACCGGATGCCGCCCATGCCCAAGACCTATCGCGCGACCTGCCACTGCGGCCGTGTCGTGGTCGAGGCGGAACTGGACCTGGGCGCGCCCAGCTACCGCTGCAACTGCTCGATCTGCCGGCGCACGCGCTTCTGGCCCGCGATCGCGCGCGCCGACGGTTTCCGCCTCGTCGCGGGCGAGGACGAGCTCACGCGCTACACGTTCGGCGCACACCGCAACCACCACTACTTCTGCCGCCACTGCGGCGTGCGCGTGTTCGGCGTCGGCAACGACACGCCGATCGGCACGATGTACGGCATCAACATCGGCTGCCTCGTGGACGTGCCGGACGCCGAACTCGCGCGCATTCCGGTCACGCGCGTCGACGGCATGCATGACCGCTGGGACAGCGCGCCCGAACACGGCGCGCACCTGTAGCCGGGTCGGCCGCGCGCCAGGAGTGGGCCGGGCCTGGAAGCCGCGGCGCTCAGCCGCGCGTGCGCGCCTCGCCGCGTGCGATCTCGACCAGTGCGTTGAGCGCATCGCTCGCGGTGAAGATGCCGAGCATGCGACCGTCGGCCTCGATCACGATCGCGCTGCCGACCTTGCGCTCGGCCATGGCGTAGGCGACCTCGTCGAGGGAAGCGCGCGCCGACACCGTGAGCGGGTCGGTGGCCATGATGTCCGCGGCACACACCTGCAGCTTCTCGGCCACGCTCAACCCCGCCACCGCGCGCACGTCGCGGTCGCTGACCACGCCCACCACGCGTTCGCCGCGCAGCACCGGCAGGTGGCGCACGCCATGCTGGTCCATGAGCCGCTGCAATTCCTCGATGCCGGTCTGTTCGACTGCGGTGACCGGATCGGGCGTGGTGAACTCTTCCACGGAAACGTCGATGCGCTGCATGTCGGGACTCCTGTTGTGGACGTGGCGGACAAGGGCTCGCGGGCGCTGCGACCGACCGGCGCCCGCCTTGCCGGTATGGGGGCGGTGTCGGGCACAGTCCAGCCCTGGCCGGCGGCAGCCGGCACGGCCTGCACTAGACTGGTGCAATGGTGGATCCGACCCCTCAGCAGCCGCAGACGCCCAGCATGTTCGAGCTGGGCGCGACGCCGATGGCGCGCGTCGAGGCCACGCTCGTGCTGGGCGCGCTCAACCCCGCGCTGCGCGACTGGCTCGGACTGGACCCGGCGGGCCAGCCCCCGATCGCGCTGGCGGCGTTGGACGCGCAGCCGCCGGCGCTGGTCGATGCCGCGCGCCATGCGCTGGAACAGCAGCGCCGGGTGTGGTTGCGCGAGGCGCGCCTGCGCGGTGCGCGGGCCGACCGCAGCGCCGATGTCGCGCTCACTCCCATGGGCGAGGCGCTGTTGCTGGAGCTGCTGCCGGTCGTGCGCGACAGCGGCACGGGGCTGCGCCTGTCGGAAACACTGCGCGGCTTCGCCCACGAGGTGCGCGGGCCGCTGGCCGGCATGCGCGGCGCCGCGCAGTTGCTGGCGCGGCACGCCGCCGATGACCGGCAGCGCGAACTGGCCGAACTCGTCGTCGCCGAATCCGACCGCCTCGCCGCACTCGCGCAGCGCCTGCTCGACACCGGCGGCAAGCCGCATCTGGCACCGCACAACATCCACGAGATCCTCGAGCGCGTGGCGGCACTGGCCGCTGCCGACGATGCCCGGCTGCACCTGCGCCGCGACTACGATCCGAGCCTGCCGCCCGTGCGCGTGGCCGCCGACCGCATGCAGCAGGCGCTGCTCAACCTCGCGCGCAACGCGCAGCAGGCCGGCGCCCGCACGCTCACGCTGCGCACGCGCATCGAGCGCGGCGCG
>WBZR01002197.1_pt1 | contig 20957 bp, 16 predicted proteins | sample 5204231 | NCBI WGS metagenome assembly WBZR01 (sample SAMN12412403, study PRJNA552823) | activated sludge metagenome | isolation source: activated sludge from anammox sidestream of wastewater treatment plant... | place: USA: Virginia | collected 2017-08 | reverse complement strand
GGAGGCGGCCCTCAGCCTGTTCAGGCTCGACAATTTCGAGTATCCGACCACCGACCAGGGCCTGGAGGCGCTGGTGAAGAAACCGAACGATCTTGCACCCGGCGCGAAATGGAAGGAGGGAGGCTATCTGGACAGGCTCCCCAAGGATCCATGGGGTGCGGACTATCAGTATCTGCGTCCGGGCACGCATGGGGAGTACGACCTTTACTCACTCGGCGCCGATCGGGCCTCGGGGGGCGAGGGCATCAGCGCCGACATCGGTAACTGGGGCCTGGATGGCGGCCAGAAAACAGGCGGAAAGTAGACACCGGCGCTGAAGGCCGGTGGCGCGTGATCGCGATGACGGCGAGCATGCCACCCGCGACGCCGCGCCCACCGGGCAAGACCGCGCGCGGCGATAAGCGCTTCACGGGCTTTACCCTCATCGAAGTCATGGTCGTTCTGACCATCATTGCCGTGCTGGCCGGAATGGTGGCGCTGCGCCTCGGCGATCGCGGCCGCGAGGTCCAGCACGAGCGCGAGCTTCGCCGCCTGCAGCAGGCGATCACCCTTGCCGCCGAGGAGGCGATCATACAGGGACGCCCGTACGGCATGGCCGTCTCGGCGCGCGATTATCGCTTCTGCCGCCGCGAGCACGGAAGCTGGAAACCCATCGAGGCGGATCGCGGACTCAGCCCGCATGATCTGCCGGAGAACCTGCAGTTGCGGATCGACTCGGAGCTGCCGCAATCGTCTTCCGCATCTGGCGCTGGCGATGCCGAGGGGAGTTGTCCGATGATCCGGCTGTTCCCCAGTGGCGAGGCCGAACCCCTGCAACTCACGCTGAGAGACACGACCGGCGAGCGGCAGGTCACGCTTGCCCTCGCTGTTACCGGCAAGGTCGTGCAGCTTGCCGATCGCGCCAAGGAGTCCGGGCAGTGAGGCGTGGGGGGCGGAATCAGCAAGCCCGGGGGTTCACCCTGCTGGAGGTGCTGGTCGCGCTTGCGGTCGTTGCGATCGCCCTCGGCGCGGCGCTCACCACCGCCTATCGCCAGGTGCACAACCTGGTCGAGTTGCGTGATCGCACCTACGCGCACTGGGTTGCGATGGATCTCGTCGCCGCCTGGCGCCTCGGCCTCCAGGACGATGCCGGCGGCGACGCCAACGGCTCGCTGCAGATGGGCGGCAGGACGTACTACTGGTCACTCAATCGTGCGCGTTCCGCCGATTCCAACGTGCTGCGCACGGAGGTGCAGGTGCGGATCGACAGTGAGGAGGGACCCATCCTCGCCGCCGAGACGGCGTACCGGCTCGTGCCGGCGGCCGCGAAGAATTCCTGAACCGTGCGCGCGGGCCACCGTCGACGCAGTCGCGACGCCGGCTTCACCCTGCTGGAGCTGCTGGTGGCGATGCTCGTCTTCGCCGTGCTCTCCGTCATGACCTATGGCGGGCTGCGCAACGTCATGAACACCGACCGTCGCAGCGAGGCCACCTCCCGTCGACTCGCCGATCTCGAGATGACCTTCATGTTCATCGGCCGCGATCTGGCGCAGGCCGTCGATCGCACCGCGCGCGATTCGCTGGGCACGCCGATGCCTGCCTTCATGGGCGACTCCATGACCATGGCCTTCACCTGCTATGCGGGAGGAGACGGCGCGGTAGGCCGCGTGGAATATTTCCTGCGGGCCGGTTCGCTGCGACGCGGCCGCTGGCCGGTTCTCGATGCCACGCAGGAGACGGAGCTTCAGCACTCCGAACTGCTGGGCGGTGTCACCGCGCTGCAGGTTCGCTATCTCGCCAGCCAATGGGCCGAGACCTGGCCGGCGCCGAACGTGACCACTACCCTGCCGCGCGCGGTGGAGATAACCCTGAAACTGGAGGAGGGTACCGAGTTCCGGCGGCTGTTCGAGCTGCCCAATGTCGAGGAGCCGCCATCGTGATCAAACGGATCGGCCGGCGCGAAGCCCGCCGAGCCTCGCGTGAGGGCGGTGTCGCGCTCATCACCGCCCTGATCGTGGTGTTCCTCGCCACGGCCGCGGCGGTGGCTATGTCGGAGCGCCAACTGTTCGACCTGCGCCGTGCCGAGAACCTGCAGCGCCTCGATCAGGGCATGCTCGCGATCAAGGGAGCCGAGGCATGGGCCCAGGGGGCGCTGCGTGAGGATCTTCTGGCCAGTGCGGGTTCGGCGCGCGCGGCCCGGCCGTGGATCCTGCCCGCCACAGAGATCCCGGGCGGCACGGTCAGCGCCGAGATCCGCGATGCCGGCGGTTGTTTCAACGTCAACAACCTCGTTGACGGCACCGAACCGAGCGCCGTCGGCCTGGATCGGTTCCGCCGGCTGCTGCTCGCGCTGTCGATCGACCCCAAGCTCGCCAATGCCGTGCTTGACTGGATCGATGCAGACTTGAACACTACCTTGCCGGGCGGTGCGGAGGATGACTACTACACGCGACTCGATCCGCCGTATCGGAGCCCCAACCGGCCGATCGCTTCGCTCGGGGAGTTGCTGAAGGTCAACGGCATGGGTACACGAACGCTCGAACGCCTGCAGCCGTACGTGTGCGCGCTGCCCGGGCACACCACGATCAACGTGAACGCGGCCAACACCCTGGTGCTGATGAGCCTGGCCGAGGGCATCAGCAAATCCACCGCGGAATCGATCATCGCCATGCGCAACAGCCGCCCGTTCGCGCAGGTGGAGGATTTCCTGAAACGCCTGCTGACGGTCCAGGTCGAGTTGTCGCCCGACAACCTCGACGTCCAGAGCCAGTACTACGAGGTGCTCGGCCGGGTGAAGGTGGGCAGGGTGGAGGTGCGCGCCACCACGCTGATGGTGCGGTCGGATGCGGGCGTGCAGGTCGTTGCGCGCCGGCTTGGCGACGAGGAGCTGGCGACGGGAGACGCGAATGAGTGAGGCGGTGCTGATCAGACCGGCGGGTATTCCGGACGTCTGGGAATGCGCCCGCCTGGCCGTCGACGCGGCCAAGGGCGCCGCGCGCGGGTCGCTCGAGGAGATCGCACGGCTTTGCCGCGGCCAGCGCGTGGTGGCGCTGATGCCCGGCACCGCCGTCACCCTGCACCAGGTGCAGGTGCCGGCCCGCAGCACGAGCGAGATCCGCATGGCAGTGCCGTTCGCACTCGAGGAGCAACTGGCGGGCAAGGTCGAGGGCCTGCATTTCGCCATCGGTCCGAAGGGGGCCGACGGCATGGTGCCGGTGGCGGTAATGAACGGCGATGCCCTGCGCGCGTTTCTCGAGCCGCTGCAGGACGCCGGCATCACGCCGGACGCAGTGTTACCGGAGCCGCTCGCCCTGCCCTGGACGGACGGCACGCGCAGCGTGCTCATCGATCATGGCAATGCGATAGTTCGCACGGCGGCCACCGGCGGGTTCGCGATCGAGGCGGAGCTGCTGCCCTCCGTGTTGCAGCGCTTTGGTGACGCGCAGGCGCCGGTCAGGCTCTGGTATGACCGCGAATCGGTGTCCGCCGCGGAGGTTGCGAAGATTGCGGAGGCAATGGGCAAGCCGGTGGAGCAGCCGGCTCTGCCGCCGGTGCTTGCCGCCGTGTTCGCACAGGCGCTGCACAGCCAGCCGTGCAAGATTGATCTTCTGCAGGGCGAGTACCGCGCACATAATGCCGGCGGACTGCTGCGTTTCCTCCCGGCGATTGTGGTGGCCCTGGCGGCCCTGCTCGTCCACCTCGGCTGGTCGGGCTGGGATCTGCATGCGCTGAAGCGCGCGAATGCGGACCTGGACCGCCGTAGCGAGGAGCTGTTTCGCAAGGCCTTCCCGGAGGTCAAGCGGGTGGTAAACATGGATGCCCAGGCCGATCAGGCCCTCGCCGCCCTGCGCAGCGGCTCCGGCGCCGGCGACTTCCTCGACCTCTACGTGAACGCGGCCTCCGTACTGCAATCGATACCCGGATCGGAGGTCGACAACATCACGTTCAGGGATGGCCAGCTCAGCCTCGAGGTGCTGCCCGGCGATACGGCGTCGGTCGGACAGATCGCCGAACGCATCGCGACGGCCGCCGGCGTGCCCACGACGGTGGAGGGCGAGGCGCGAATCGTCATGAAAGGAAGTGCGCCATGAAGGAATGGTGGGAGAACCTGGCCGAGCGCGAGCGGCTGCTGCTGTCCATCGGCGTGCTGGTGCTGGCGTTGTTGCTGGCATACCTCGTCGTCGTCGAACCGCTGCAGAACGAGCTCGCTACAGCCACGGCGGAGCGTGACGCGAAGACCGCCCTGTTCCAGAAGCTCGGGAGAGCCGCCGCGGAAGCCGACGCATTGCGAGCCCAGCAGGTCGTAGCGGGTTCCCTGCCGGACGGATCTGTCGCGCAGGACGTCGCGCAGGAGAGTGCCGAGGCGGCCGGGTTGAAGGAGCAGATCAAGAATGTCGGCCCCGGGGATGCCGGCAGCGTCAAGTTCCGCCTGGAGCAGGCGCGGTTCGACACGGCGTTGCTCTGGCTTGCGACGCTGCGACAGCAGTATGGGCTGCGTGTCGAGGCATTCAGCGCCACGCGCGGCTCGGAGCCCGGCAACGCCGACATCGACGTCACGCTGGGTGTGCCGTGACCATGCCCGGACGGACGGCCGAGCCTTCCCCCCGTGCGGGCAGGCTGACGCAGCATGCGGCATTTGCGCCCTGTTGCTGGCCGGCCGCGCGGCCATTCTGTGCGGGCGTCTCGAGCGGAAGGCACTGAAGGGGGTTCAGAGTCCCTGTCGGACGGGCCATTGCCGAGCGTGACGCCCGACCTTGCGAGACCATCGGCGCCGCCTGGTCATACCAGCGTGTTGAGGTCGAAGATGGGCAGCAGGATGGCGACGACTATCAGGCAGACGATCACACCCATCGTGAGTATCAACAGCGGTTCCAGCAGCGCCAGCAGCGTCTGCAGCGTGGTCTGCACGTTGCGCTCGTGGGTGCGCGCTGCCGTTTCGAGCATGGCCTCGAGATTGCCGCTCGCCTCGCCGTTGGCGATGAGATGCGCGGTCAGCAGCGGGATGCGCTTGGTCTGGCGTATTGCCTGGTGCAGGGAGACGCCCTCGTGCACGTTGGTGGCGGCCGTCGCGATCGCCTCGCGCATCGGCACCATCACCAGCGCCTTGGAGGTGATGCGCAGCGCCTCGAGCATGGACACGCCGCTCTGCAGCAGCACCGACAGGGTGCGCGCGAAACGCCCGGCATCGGCCTCGCGCAGGACCCGGCCGACAATCGGTAGTCTCATGAGGAACAGGTGCCAGCGCCTGCGCGGGGCGGGCCGCTTCACAATCTGCCTGAAGATGACGAAGGCACTGATCAGGGCGAGCAGGACGTAAAGCCCCCAGCTCTTGACGAAATCGGCAACGGCGATGAGACCGACCGTCAGTAACGGCAGCTTCTGATCCATATTTTCGAAGATCTTCACCACCTCCGGCACGACGTAGGTGAGCAGGCCGGCGATGACGAGTACCGCGACGATTGTCAGGATCGCCGGATACAGCATGGCGAGCTGCAGCCTCTGCCGCAGCTGTTGCTGATCCTCGATGTAATCGGCCAGGCGTTCGAGGATCATGCCGAGGCGTGGGGACTGCTCACCGGCGCTCACCGTTGCGGTGTACAGCTCGGGAAACACCCCGGGCATGGTGTGCATCGCGTGCGCCAGACTCTGACCTTCCAGCACGCGCGCGCGCACCTCCATCATCACGCGGCGCGTCGCCGCGTGCTCGGTCTGCTCCGAGGCGGCGTAGAGCGCATCGTCCAGGGGCAGCCCGGATCGGATCAGCGCCGACAGCAGGCGGGTGAGCATGGCCAGGTGATCGCCGCGCAGGCGCGGCGAGAAGAGCTTGAATCCGGCCTTCTTGCCGGGGGTCTTGCGCTGCGAGAGCTCGGCGATCGTGAGCAGGGTGAGGCCCTGCTGGCGGATCTGCTGGCGGACCAGCCGGTCGCTGTCGCCCTCCAGCACGCCACGTCGCCGGCGGCCGGCGGCGTCCAGCGCTACGAATTCATAGGCGGGCATCGGGGGTGGCGGGCATTCGTCGGGGGAAGGGAAACGCGGAAACGCTACGGCTTGATCTCATGGCACGGCAACTCCTCGGGACGGCCGCGTCAACTGTCGCGGATCACGCGCAGGACTTCCTCCGGCGAGGTGATGCCGGCGAGCACCTTGTCGCGGCCGCAGTCGCGCAGGCTGCGGGTGCGGATGCGGGCGCGTCCTTCCAGCGCGTGTTCCGTTTCGCCGTCATGGATCATGCGGCGGAACTCCTCGTCGACGACCACCAGCTCGTAGATACTGGTGCGGCCGCGGTAGCCGGTCTGGTTGCACAGCGAGCAGCCCTTGGCCTGGAACAGTTTCGGCGCGGCCAGATGCGGGATCGTGAGCGCATTGAGTTCGCTCACCGGCCCGCGCCACGGCTCGCGGCACTGGGTGCACAGCACCCGCACCAGCCGCTGCGCCAGCATGCCGATGAGGCTGGAGGCGAGCAGGAAGGGTTCGATGCCCATGTCGCGCAGGCGGGTGACGGCGCCGATCGCGGAGTTGGTATGCAGGGTCGAGAGCACGAGGTGGCCGGTGAGGCTCGCCTGCACCGCGATCTCGGCGGTCTCCAGATCGCGGATCTCGCCGACCATCACCACGTCGGGGTCCTGGCGCAGGATGGCGCGCAGCCCGCGCGCGAAGGTGAGATCGACCTTGGTGTTCACCTGCGACTGCGCGATGCCGTCGAGGTAGTACTCGATGGGGTCCTCCACCGTCATCACGTTGCGGCTGGCGTCGTTCAGGCGCGAGAGCGCGGCATACAGCGTCGTAGTCTTGCCGGATCCGGTGGGGCCGGTGACCAGCAGGATGCCATGCGGGCGGCGGATGAGTTCGTCGATCATCGCACAGGTCTGCTCGTCCATGCCGATCTCCTCCAGCCGGAGCCGGCCCTCCTGCTTGTCGAGCAGGCGCATGACCACGCGCTCGCCATGGCCGCAGGGCAGGGTGGAGACGCGGACGTCCACGGGGCGATTGGCGATGCGCACGGAGATGCGGCCGTCCTGCGGCAGCCGCTTCTCGGCGATGTCGAGCTTGGCCATGATCTTGATGCGCGAGACGATGAGAGGAGCGATGAGCCGCGGCGGTTCCAGCACCTTGCGCATCACGCCGTCGACGCGGAAGCGCACGGCGAGCCGGCCCTCGAACGGCTCGATGTGGATGTCCGAGGCGTTCTCGCGGATCGCCTCCGACAGCATGGCATTGATGAGGCGTATGATCGGTGCCTCGTCGGCGTTCTCCAGCAGGTCGGTCGGTTCGGAGAGCTGTTGCGCGGCGGTCGACAGGTCCAGCTCCTCGCCGATGTTGGCGACCATCTGCTGGGTCTGGGTCGACTGTTCCTCGAAGCTCTGCTGCAGCATCTGATCGAACTTCCCGGTGTCCACCTCCACTACCGTGAAGGCGCGACCGAGCAGGCGCCGCAGCTCGAGCAGGGCCTGCGCGGAGGTATCGGCCTTGCAGGTCACCTGCGGCACCGCTGCATCGCCGTCGGACACCAGCACGCCGTGCCGCTTGGCGAAGGCGAAGGGCAGTCGCGTGAAATCCTGCGTGTGCGGAGCATCGGTGGTCATGCGAATGCAGAACGGGTGTGGCCCGAGGCCCGAGGATAACGGCAGGGACGGGCTGTTGTCAGCAGACTAGCGTCGCATGTTTGCGGGAGCGCATGGCGAGGGCGATGCGGCCGGCCGGGAATGGCCGGTGCCCCGCCCATACAGGGCGCGGCACCGGGGTTCAATCCCGGCGCGAGGACAGGAAGCCGGGCACGCGCGGCGCCTCGCGCTCCGGCTCGGGTTCATTCGGCGCGCCGGCGGGATCGGTCGATCCGGCGGCAGGGAAGGCGGCCGAGGTGGCGACGCGGCCCGCGTCGTGGAGTTCAACCGGTGCGGCCTGGGGCGCAGTCGCCGGCGCGGGACCCGGTTCCGTGACCGCGAACGTGCGCGCGGGATCCGCGGCAGGGGCCGGTGTCGCCGCGGGCGCGCCGGTGGCGGCGGAATTGGCGGACAGCGGCGGCGCCGACAATTGCAGCTCCTGGCCCTGCCCGCCCGGGGGCGGTGCGGCTGCACCCGGCGGTGCGTTCAGGTACTGCCCCCTCTGCAGGCTCTCCACCGGCGGCGGCATCTCGCCGTCCCTGAGTTGAGGCATGGAATACGGCGGCAGCTCCGGCGCATGCACCTCTGGCAGCAGCTGAACGTGATTGAAGGGCTCTACCAGCTGCTTGTCGCGGATGAGGCTGTACTTGCCCATCGTGAGATTGTTGGCCGTCAGGTTGTCGCGAACGATGGTCGGCTGCAGGAACACCATGAGGTTGGTCTTGCTCACGTCGCTGCGGCGATTGCGGAAGACGTTGCCGATGACGGGGATGTCGCCCAGCAGCGGCACCTTCTGGGTCGACTGACGCACGTCGTCCTGGATCAGGCCGCCGATGACGATCATCTGGCCGTCCTCGACGAGCACGTTCGTCTTGATCGCGCGCTTGTTGGTGATGATGTCCACACCGGAGGTGTCGGGCGAGATGCTCGAGACCTCCTGCTCCAGGGTCAGCTTCACCGTGTCGCCCTCGTTGATCTGCGGCTTGACCTTGAGCAGCACGCCGATATCCTTGCGCTCGACCGTCTGGAACGGATTGGTGACGCCCTCGCCGGCGCCGGTGGTGGTGAACTGGCCGGTGATGAACGGCACGTTCTGACCGACCGTGATCTCCGCCTCCTCGTTGTCCATGGTGACCAGCGAGGGGGTGGCCAGCACGTTGGTGGCGCTGTCGGCGGCGAGCGCACGCAGCAGCGCACGCACCGTGGCGCCCTCCAGGAATCCCAGCGTCAGGCCGGTGCCCAAGGTGAAAGCCGGAGGCGTGATCGACTGTATATTGCCGGCGGCCGTGCCCGGGAAGATGAGGCCGCCGAGGAAGCCCTCATCCGGATTGTTGGTGCGCCATTGAACGCCGAGCTCCGCGGCCTTGCCGGCGCTGACCTCGGCGATCACGCCCTCGACGTGCACCTGCGCCCGGCGGATGTCCAGGGCCTGGATGATGCTGCGCATCTCCCGTATGCGCTCCGGGGACCCCTGCAGGATGAGGGCGTTGGTCGCCTCGTCGGCGTAGATCTGCACCTCCGGGCCGCCGCCCGCGGGGGCGGCGGTGGTCGCACCCTGGGCCGCATCGGCCGCCACATCCTGCGGCGACCGCGTGTCGAGCTTCTTGCCGACCTCCTTCAACGTGTCGAGGAGATCCTTGGCGACGGCGTTGCGCAGGTAGATGACCTCGACGTTGCTCTGCACGTTGATTGGCGTGTCCAGATGCGAGATGAGCGTGCGCAGTTGCAGGCGCGTCTCGCGATCGCCGCCGACGATGAGGCTGTTGGTGCGCTCGTCGGCGACCACCCCGATCGGCACCGCGCCTGTGGTGGGGTCCGGCGTCTGCGGGCGGGTGGCGTTGAGGATCTTGGCAACCTCGGCGGCACTCGCCTGGTTCAGCCGTATCACCTCGACATCGCGTTCCACCTTGCGGTCGATGCGAGAGATGATCTGCGCAAGGCGGGCGACGTTCGCCCTTGCGTCGGAGATGACGATCGCATTGCTGGCGTTGTGGGCCGCAATGTGCGCCTCGGGCGGCAGCAGCGGCTGCAGCACCGGCACGAGCTCCGCGGCCGTGACGTGCTTCAATTCGATGACGCGGGTGACCGGCTCCTCGCCGAGGAAGCTGCCGCCGGGCCCGCTGTCGCCGCCCTGGGTCTTGGCGACGACGTCGGGGATGATCTTCACCACGTCTCCGGAATCCACCGCGGTGAAGCCGTGCACCTTCAGAATCGAGACGAAGACCTCGTAGAGGGTCTTCGGGTCCGTGGGCATGGCCGAGATGACGGTGACCTTGCCCTGAACCCGCGGATCGATGACGAAATTTCGGCCGGTGAGCTCGGCCATTGATTCGATGAAGGCGCGGATGTCCGCGTCCTTGAGGTTAAGGGTCATCGGATCGTTGTCAGCGCTGAACGCGGGCGGCGCGGAGCCGATGACGGCGCAGAGCGCCGCGGCCAGCGCGCCCAGGCGCCAGCGGGACAGCAGGCGCTTCACGGCCGCCGCGCTGGCAGCTGATCCCAGTCCTTCGTCGCTTCTCACCCTCACATCCAACCTCTCCGACGGATGCCAAACTGACCCGGGAATAATGGCTTTGAGGGTTAGGCTAGCACAAAGATTCAATAAGTTATAGTTACAGTTTAATGTAAATATGAAGAAAATCGCGACAACCGTGCAGATGGCCGCAAAATATGGGGTAACGAAAGCCGTCGGAACCCCAGATATGGCATTGCGGGCGGCTGGAGCGGCTGTTGACGGGGCACCATCCGGTGGCGCGGCAACGCGTGCGGCGTGGTTCGGCCGCATCGCCCGGTCGGACGGGCGTGCCGCGTCTCGGCGGGGCCCGGGCAGTTTCCCTTGCGAAAACCTCCCGCCGCGGGCAGCGGTGAGCCGACCCCCGGCGGCGGCAGGGAGCGGTCCGGCGCTCGTCGCGATCAGGGAAGGCCCGGCGATTTCTACTGCACTGGCTCGTCGGGCGGCAACGGCGGCTGCGGCGCGGCCGGTTCGACCTGCGCAGACGGTGCCTCGGGCGCACCCGTTTCCGGCGCCGGTGCAGAGGTCTCCCCGGACGGCTGCTCCTCGGGCCCGGATGTCTCCAGCGGAATCTCGGGTACCGGCTGCTCGGCAGGCGGGGTGATGATGGCGGTCGGCAGGGGCACCTCCGGCGCCACGGCCTCTGGTGCGCCGGTGGTGACCTCCGGCAGCGGCAGTGATTCGAGCTTCTCACCGCGGCGGATGATCGCCTTACGGGTCTCCACGCCGGCGAGCACGGCACCCTCGACGATGGTCTCACCCACGGCGTAGGTACTCTCCGCGCCCGTCTCGTCGGCAATGATGGCGCGTCCCGACTCCTTCGTCGGGCCGGCCAGCACGCCGTGGAGTTTCACGTTGAGCGGTGTCTGCTCGACCACCACCGGCATGGCCGTCTCTGCCGGGGTTGTCGGCGCACCAAACGGATGCCAGGCGGAGAGCACGCCGAGATCGGCCGGCGGCCTGGCGGTGGCGGGGACCTCCGCCGGCGCCGCCGGCTGGCCGCCCGGCTCGGCGCGCCCCGCGAACCGGCCGCGGGCGTGCCACGCGACGGTCAACCCCAGCAGCACGACGGCGCATACAGTCGCGAGGGTGGCGGCGGGATCGCGCCTGCCTGCCGGCCCGTTGATGTTCCTTCCCGCGGAGCGCATGCGAAGAGTTTACCGTCCGGGCGCGGCGGTGTCGCCGTGCCCCGGCGCACAATCGTGCGGAAATACGTATCCACGGCCTTACCTTCCGGATGCGGCGCGCTGCCCGGTGGGGTTACCACATCCAATGCTCATGCCGCTCGTGTCAGCCCGTAAGGGAGCCCATAGCCGGCCCGATGCTTTTCAACGCGAACTCCATCCGATTTAATGCCGGCAGCATGAAATCAATTAAAGCCGCAGACAACCGGCACGGGGAGCGCTTGTTGAGCGGGCTCGACGTTCTCCGGATCCGCAACTTCCGCCTGTTCCTGAGCGCGCGTCTGCTCGCCAATCTCGCCGTCCAGATGCAGAGCGTCGCGGTGGGCTGGCAGGTCTACACCCTCACCGGCGACGTGCTGGATCTCGGCCTGGTCGGCCTCGCGCAGTTCCTGCCCTTCGTCGTCCTGGTGCTGGTCGCCGGGCAGATGGCCGATCGGCACGACCGCCGCTTGATCCTCGCGCTCTGTTTCACCGCGGAACTGGTGTGCGCGCTGCTGCTGCTGGCGTACAGCGTGACGGGCCCGACCAATGTCTGGCCGGTGTTCGCCATCCTGGCCTTGTTCGGCGCCGCACGCGCCTTTGCGATGCCCACCGGCCAGGCAATGGTGATCAACCTGGTGCCGGCGGAGAAGTTCGGCCACGCCGTGGCGATCAGTTCCTCGATGTTTCACCTTGCCGTGATCGCCGGTCCGGTGCTCGGCGGCCTGCTGTATCTCGCCGGGCCTTCGGTCGTATATTCGCTGGTCGCCTGCCTGTTCGTCGTCAGCGTGCTGTTCACGCTTTCCATACGCCTGGAGCGGCGTCCGGCCAGCGCGCACGAGCCGGTGTCGTGGCGCGGGCTCTCCGAGGGCCTGCGCTTCGTCTGGTCGCGCCCCGAGGTGCTCGGCGCCATCACCCTCGATCTGTTCGCGGTGCTGTTCGGCGGCGCGACCGCGATGCTGCCGGCCTACGCGCGCGACGTGCTGCACATCGGTCCCGTCGGGCTCGGCGCCTTGCGCATGGCGCCGGCGATCGGAGCGGCGCTCACCTCCCTGGCGCTGGCGCTGCGGCCCATCGGCCGCAACGTCGGCCGCTGGATGTTCGGAGGCGTCGCGGTGTATGGGGTCATGACCATCGTTTTCGGCCTGTCCACCCATGCCGTGCTTTCGTTCGCGGCTCTCTCCGTTATGGGCGCGGGCGACATGGTGAGCGTCTACATTCGGCATCTCCTCGTGCAGCTGGCCACGCCGGATGCGATAAGGGGGCGGGTCAGCGCCGTGAATGCGGTCTTTATCGGCGCCTCGAACGAGCTGGGCGAGTTCGAGTCCGGTGTCACGGCGAGATGGTTCGGACTGGTGCCATCGGTAATTCTTGGTGGCATTGCAACATTGCTGGTGACTGGCGCGGCGATGCGGGCGTTTCCATCCCTGCGGCGGATGGGCACCTTCCCCGCGGCCGCGCACGGGCAAGCCCATCGCTGATCGGCTATTTCCCGGATCCGGCCGAGCCTCTGGCCCGGGCTGGCTGACGCTCGCGGTACCTCCTGCACCGCTCGCGACCACGGCGTCGTGCTCGCTTTCATCGCTACGCAATCCCGCCTCGCTCGAAGGCCCGCCCCGGTCCATCGGTGGGCCGGGCTTTCGCCGGGCGAGCAGGCCACTGGACTGCCTGCTGCCACCGGCTCACGCCGGCTGTGCGTGCTGTCGAGGCGCGTTCGCCCTTGGGAGAGCCGGGGTCTGCTCGAGCGGAGATGGACTTTCGCACTGCATTCGGGGCGCGGTACGAATTGTGCCTGCGCTAGAATGACACGTAGCCGTGCGAACGGCTGCCAGAGGCGGGCGGTCGCGCGCGCGGCTAGACTTCATTGGTGGCTCGTGACAACGGGGGTGCAGCGAACATGACGCCGACAGCGCCGACCGGGATACCGGATGTCGATCCGCAGGAGACGCGCGAGTGGCTGGAATCGCTGCAGGCGGTGATCGAGCGCGAGGGGGTCGAACGCGCGCACTACCTGCTCGAGCGGCTGATCGACACCGCGCGGCGTTCCGGGGCGTATCTGCCATATTCGGCGAATACCGCCTACATCAACACCATCCCGCCGCACCGCGAGGAGCGCATGCCGGGCGACCCGGCCATCGAATGGCGGCTGCGCTCGCTGGTGCGCTGGAACGCGCTGGCGATGGTGGTGCAGGCCAACCGCGCCTCGAGCGAGCTCGGCGGACACATCGCGAGCTTTGCCTCCTCGGCGACGCTGTATGAGGTCGGCTTCAACCACTTCTTTCGCGCGCCCACACCGGATCACGGCGGTGATCTGCTGTTCATACAGGGCCACTCCGCGCCGGGCATCTACGCGCGCGCCTTCCTCTACGGCAGACTCTCGGAGGAGCAACTGCGCAACTTCCGCCGCGAGGTTGACGGCAAGGGCCTGTCCTCGTACCCGCACCCGTGGCTGATGCCGGACTTCTGGCAGTTCTCCACCGTTTCCATGGGCCTCGGGCCGCTGATGGCGATATACCAGGCGCGCTTCATGCGCTATCTCGAGCACCGCGAGCTTGCAAACACCGCCGATCGCAAGGTCTGGTGCTTCTGTGGCGACGGCGAGATGGACGAGCCGGAATCGATGGGGGCCATCGGACTGGCCGGACGCGAGCGGCTCGACAACCTCATCTTCGTCATCAACTGCAACCTGCAGCGGCTCGACGGGCCGGTGCGCGGCAACGGCAAGATCATCCAGGAGCTGGAGGCCGCCTTCCGCGGCGCGGGCTGGAACGTCATCAAGGTGATCTGGGGCTCATACTGGGACCCGCTGCTCGCGCGCGATCACAAGGGGCTGTTGCACAAGCGCATGGAGGAGTGCGTCGACGGCGAGTACCAGGCCTTCAAGGCCAATGACGGCGCCTACGTGCGCAAGCACTTCTTCGGCAAGTATCCGGAGCTCGAGGCCATGGTCGCGAACATGTCCGACGAGGACATCTGGCGGCTGAACCGCGGTGGCCACGATCCGCACAAGGTCTACGCGGCCTATGCCGCCGCGGTGAAGCACACCGGTCAGCCCACGGTCATCCTCGCCAAGACCGTGAAAGGCTACGGCATGGGCGAGGCGGGCGAGGGCCAGAACATCACCCACCAGCAGAAGAAGATGGGCGAGGAGGCGCTGCGACACATCCGCAATCGGTTTTCCATACCCATCCCGGAGGAAAGGATAGCCGAGGCGCCGTTCTACCGGCCGCCGGAGGACAGTCCCGAGATCCGCTACCTGAAAGAGCGCCGCGAGGCGCTCGGCGGGTTCCTGCTCGCGCCGCGTGCCGCTCCAGCGCTGCCGGTGCCGCCGTTCGGCGCCTTCGAACCGCTGCTGAAGGGCTCCGAGGGTCGCGCGATCTCCACCACGATGGCGTTCGTGCGGCTGCTCGGCATCCTGGTGAAAGACGAGGCCATCGGCAGGCATATCGTGCCCATCGTCCCCGATGAGGCGCGCACCTTCGGAATGGAGGGCATGTTCCGGCAGCTCGGCATCTACTCCTCGGCCGGGCAGCTGTACGAGCCGGTCGATCGCGGCGAGGTGATGTACTACCGCGAGGACCAGCGCGGTCAGATCCTGGAGGAGGGCATCTGCGAGGCCGGCGCCTTCTCGTCCTGGATCGCCGCCGGCTCGGCGCATCGCGACCACGGGATCTCGATGATCCCGTTCTACATCTATTACTCGATGTTCGGCTTCCAGCGCGTCGGCGACCTCGCCTGGGCGGCGGGCGACATGAAGTGCAGGGGGTTTCTGGTCGGCGGCACCGCCGGGCGCACAACGCTGGCCGGCGAAGGTCTGCAGCATCAGGACGGGCACAGTCACATCCTCGCATCGACTATCCCGAACTGCGTCGCCTACGACCCGGCCTACGCCTATGAGCTGGCGGTGATCGTGCACGCGGGCCTGGAGCGCATGTACGTGCGGCAGGAAAAGGTCTTCTACTACATCACGGTGATGAACGAGAAATACGAGCAGCCACCCATGCCGGCCGGCGTGGAGGAGGGCATCCTGCGCGGGATGTACCGCCAGCGGGAGGGCGGCGAGTCGGGGCTGAAGGTGCAGCTGCTGGGCAGCGGCACGATATTGCGAGAGGTGCTCGCCGCCGCCGAGTTGCTGAAGTCGGACTACGGCGTCGCGGCCGATGTCTGGAGCGTCACGAGCTTCAACGAACTGCGGCGCGACGCGCTGGATTGCCGGAGATGGAACATGCTGCACCCTGCCGAGGCGCCGCGCGCCAGTCACGTCGAGCGTTGCCTGCAGGATACGGCAGGGCCGGTGGTGGCGGCCTCCGACTACATGCGTGCCTACGCCGATCAGATCCGCGAGTTCGTGCCGCGGCGTTACCGCGTGCTCGGCACCGACGGCTTCGGCCGTAGCGACACGCGCGCGCAGCTGCGGCGGTTCTTCGAGGTCGACCGTCACTACGTCGCGGTCGCAGCGCTGAGCGCGCTCGCCGAGGATGGCCGCCTCCCCGTCACCACGGTGACGGAGGCCATCCAGCGCTACGGGGTCGATCCCGACAAACCCAATCCGGTGACGGTGTAGCGGACGTGTCGGCGCAACTGTTTCGGCTGCCCGATATCGGCAACTTCGAGGGTGTCAGCGTCATCGAGTTGCACGTGCAGCCCGGCGATCGCGTGCAGGCCGAAGATCCGATCATCACGCTGGAGAGTGACAAGGCCACGATGGACATACCGGCGCCGTACGCCGGCGTCGTGCGCGAACTGAAGGTCGCGGTCGGCGACAAGGTGCGCGAGGGGGTGCCGGTCGCCGTTATCGAGCCGGTTGCGCAGGGCGCGCCGCCAACCCCGCCGATTCCGACGGCGGCGACCGCGCAGCCGGCCGCCATTGCCGTGCCCCCCGACGCTCCGCCGCCCTCGGCGCCGGCGGCCGCCGTGCCCACGCCCCGGGCGGCGCCTTCAGGTCTGCCCCAGGGAGCCGAGATCGTCGGGGCGAGCGAGTCGGCACGCGCGCACGCCAGCCCCTCGGTACGCCGGTTCGCGCGCGAGCTCGGTGTCGATCTTGGACTGGTGGCGGGTAGCGGGCCGCGCGGACGCGTGCTCAGGGACGACATCACCGCATTCACCCAGTCGGTCATGAGCGGGGCACGGTCGGCCGCGGCGGGGCTGCCGACGGCGCCACCCGTGGACTTCTCACGCTTCGGCCCCGTGGAGCATCTCCCGTTGTCGCGGGTGCGGCGGCTGGCGGGGCAGGCCCTGCATCGCAGCTGGGTGACGGTGCCGCACGTCACCCAGTTCGACGAGGCGGACATCACCGACCTCGAGGAATTCCGACAAGGCAAGCTCGAGGAGGCCGAACGGCGGGGCGTGAAGCTCACGTTGATGGGCTTCCTGTTGAAGGCCTCGGTCACCGCGCTGCAGCAGTACCCGGAATTTTGCGCCTCGCTGTCGCCCGATGGCGAAACCCTGGTGCTCAAGCAGTACTTCCACGTCGGCGTCGCCGTAAATACCGACAACGGGCTGATGGTGCCGGTCATCCGCGACGTCGATCAGAAGGGACTGCTCGATCTCGCGCGCGAGGTGACCGCGGTCAGCGAGAAGGCGCGCGCCGGCCGGATCGCGCCGGCCGATCTGCAGGGGGGATGCTTCACGATCTCCAGCCTGGGCGGAGTTGGCGGCACCGCCTTCACGCCGATCGTGAACGCGCCCGAGGTGGCGATACTGGGCGTCGCGCGCGCCGCCATGCGGCCGGTGTACCGCGACGGGCAGTTCGTGCCGAGACTCATGCTGCCCTTCGCCCTGTCCTTCGATCACCGCGTCATCGACGGTGTCGCAGGGGCCCGCTTCACGCAGTTTCTCAGCACGGTGCTGGCCGACATCAGGCAGATACTGCTGTGAGCCGGCGGCGGCGGCGCGCGCGCAATCTCGCGCTTTGGGCACGTCGCGTCTACCCGCCGGGTGCGATGATCAGCGGCAACTCACCCTGGTCGGTCGATTCGCGCTCTGGCGGCGGGCCGCCCGGCGAGAGGGCGCTCGCCCTCACGCCCAGCAGCCGCAATCTCCGATCCAACGACACGCGTCGCAGGCATTCGCCCGCGGCGCGGCGGATGGTGCCCGGATCGTCGGTGGCGCCCTGCAGCGTCACATCACGCGTGACGGTGCGAAAATCATCGTAGCGCAGCTTGATGCCGATGGTTCGTCCGCGGTATCCCCTGCGCCGCAGGTCCTCGGCCACCTTTGCGCACAGTGCCGTGAAATGCTCCGACAGCGCGGCGCGATCGCGGTGCGGATGCAGGTCGCGATCAAAGGTGGTCTCTCTGCTGACCGACTTCGGTTCGGATCGCGTGACCACGGGCCGCTCATCGATGCCGTGAGCAACCTCGTGCAGCCAGGCGGCGTAGCCGCGTCCGAAATGCTCCTGCAGTATCGCCGGATCGGCGCGCGCAAGCTCGCCGATGGCCTTGATGCCCAGCGCCGCCAGCCTCGCGGCGGCCTTGGGCCCGATACCGTTGATGCTCCGCACCGGCAGCGGCCAGATCCGCTCCGGAACATCGGAATACGTGAGGATGGTGAGGCCGTCGGGCTTTTCGAGGTCGGAGGCGATCTTCGAGAGCAGCTTGTTCGGTGAAACGCCGATCGAGCAGGAAAGCCCCGTGGCGGCACGTACCACGTCCTTGATCCGCCGCGCCAGCCTCAGCGAGTCGCCGGGCAGATCGCTCAGGTCGATGTAGATCTCATCGATGCCGCGATCCTCGATCGCGGGGGCGATGGCCGCGACGGCCGCCTTGAACAGGCACGAGTAGTGGCGATAGGCGTCGAAATCCACGGGCAGCAGGATCGCGTCCGCGGCGAGTCTGGCGGCCTTCATGACGCCCATACCGGAGTGGACCCCGAGCGTGCGTGCCTCGTAGGTGGCGGTGGTCACCACACCGCGGCCGACGTAATCGCGCAGGCGCGAGAACCGGCGCGTCCCGTCGGCGGCCACGATCGGCTGCCGGTCTCTGCGCCCGGCAATGATGACGGGCATCCCTCGCAACTCCGGATAGCGCAGCAGTTCGACCGCCGCGTAGAAGGCGTCCATGTCGAGGTGGGCGATGCGGCGCGGGCCGTTGCTCATGGTGCGCCGAAGATACCTGAATTGCCGGCGCCACGCCCGCTCCGGCAGCCCGGTCTTGTCCCGGAGGTCACGACGAGAATTCGGTCCGGTGTCGGCCCCGCCGGCGAGGCCGATGGCGGGGACCGGAGCAGTTTTCCCATCTGCGCAGCGCGTCGAGCGCCTCCTCTGTCGCCGCGGGTGCGCGCGCCGTCATCTCATGCAGGTATGCGTGCGGGGCGGCGTCGGCGGCATTCCGGTTCTCGCACTGGCGCGTCTGCGCCTTCCGCCCGCCGGTCCCTGGGCGATTGGCCAAAAAAAAGGACCGCCGTGGCGGTCCTTTTCATTGATTCTTGGCTGTCGCCGTCCGCTCACTTCTTGCCGGCGCGAACTCCGGATTCATTCTTGCCCTTTCCCTTCCGTGCGGCCGCGGTCGTGGCAATGACAACCTTGGGCGTCGGCGCGGCAATGGCCGACATCGCATGCAGTCCGCGGAACTGTGTCGCTAACTTCTTTACGTTGCTGGTATGCATAAACTCCTCTGGATGATCAACCTCACGGTCAGACCGTGACACGCGCAATTGGTTCGCCTCGTCCGTTCGACTCCTCCTCACCAGGCTGCCCGTTTATCGGCCGTCACCGCGGTAGCTGTAATTTTTTCAGTCTACGACTCTCGAGCTGAACGCAGCCTTAAATGCGGGGGCGCAAGGATTGGCGTCGATCTCGAAACGGCGGGTTAACCGCGGCCGCGGCCATCGCCCGGAGGTGAGCTGCGACGCAGCGCAGGACTCTCGGTCTGGACCAGGGTGGACCGTGCGTTCAGGTACCGCGCGTGTGAGCAGCGGCGAGCATGCCTGCATGCCCGCCGGGGTGATCGGGACGAATCAGTTGGATTCGGAAGCGGGGGGAGATTCCGACGTGGGGGCCGCGGTGGGCGGCGCCGTCGTCACGACATCGCCGGGGGCTCCCGATTCCTCCGCCTCGGAGGGGTTCGCGCCCGCCGCCGCAGGGCTCGTTGCACCGGCCGCCTCCCCCGGTTCGGGCGGGTAGCCAGCCTTGTCGAGGGCAGCCGTCAGCGCGGCCGCGTCGTACTCGCGCAGTATGGTGTCGTCGATATGGACGACCGGAACATTCATCAGCCCGTCCTCGACCCCGAGCAGTGCCTGCAGCTCCTTTCGGATCGCCCCGTCGGTGGAGGCGTCCTTGTCCGTGAACGGCACACCGCGGGCCTTCAGCTGCAGTCGGACCAGCTCGCAACTGTCGCAATTGGGGATGGAATACAGGGTGACCGGATGCTTCGCCACGATCTCCGACATCACCGGCGTGGGCACGTTCACATTGCCCCGCAGCCGCTTTTCACCCTTCTTGATGCTGCCCGGCGGGCAACTGTCCCGGAAGGAACTCTGACCCGATTCGTCGATGCACTCGACGATGGTGACTGCCTTTGCCGGGATGAGGCCGGCGAGGGCGGTGAGCACCATCACCTGGCAGGATCGAAGCAGGGTAGTTCGCATCATTGGCGGGTTCCTGACTTTCACGACAGAACGGTGCAAATCGGCCGCACACGGCTCCTGTCCTCCAGGGCCTCGGAAGCGCGGCTATTCGCGGTACGCGAGAAGTATAGCAATCAGTTGCTTGTTTGCCGTCCTTTCTGGAGTATCGGGCGGGGGTTACCTGCGTGTTTGACCTCAGTATAATGCCCCGTGTGCGGCAGGCACCCCGGATTTGAGCGCCCTCCCGGCAGGCCCGAGCCATGTTTCCCTCTGCGAGACCTCGACCCCAGTCTTCCGGGTGACGGTTTAATCCTCCCGGGGGAACGCCATCGGCACGCGAAAGTGGCGGAACTGGTAGACGCGCTGGATTTAGGTTCCAGTGGGGCAACCCGTGAGAGTTCGAGTCTCTCCTTTCGCACCATCTCGCGGGTGACCGGGGGACCGCCGGCCGCCAGGCCGCTGGCGGTCGCGGGGCCGGGCGCAAGAACCCAACGGTAAACATATATATAGGGCAGGAACATATGCAGGTATCAGTCAGCAGCACCGGCACCCTGGAGCGCCGCCTCACCGTCGAGGTACCCGAAGAGCAGATCAGCAAGGAGATCCGGAGCCGCCTCCAGGCGATCACGCGCACGGCGCGTATCGATGGCTTTCGGCCGGGCAAGGCGCCGATGCGACTGGTGGAACAGCGCTTTGCGGCGCGGGTTCGCGACGAAGTGGTCGGCGAGGTAGTTCGCCGCAGCTTCGCCGATGCCGTGATTCAGGAGAAGCTGCGGCCTGCCGGGGCGCCGGTCATCGATCCCCTGAGCGTCGAGCCGGGCAAGGGCCTCTCCTATACGGCCACCTTCGAGGTCTACCCCGAGGTGGCCATGAGGCCGGTCACCGACCTGAAGCTGACCGTGACCACCTGCGAGATCTCCGAGGCGGACGTCGACAAGATGGTCGCAAAGCTGCGTGAGCAGCGCCGCATCTGGAAAAAGGTGGACCGCAGCGCCGCCGCTGGCGATCGGGTCAGCATCGATTTCGTCGGCAAGGTCGACGGCACGCCCTTCCCCGGCGGCACCGCCCAGGACTATCAGCTGGAACTGGGGGCCGGGCGGTTCATCCCGGGATTCGAGGAAGGCCTGGTCGGCAAGG
>WBZR01002195.1_pt1 | contig 20965 bp, 20 predicted proteins | sample 5204231 | NCBI WGS metagenome assembly WBZR01 (sample SAMN12412403, study PRJNA552823) | activated sludge metagenome | isolation source: activated sludge from anammox sidestream of wastewater treatment plant... | place: USA: Virginia | collected 2017-08 | reverse complement strand
GATCGTCACGACGACGAGCGGTCCCAACCTGGGCGGGCGCGGCATCTACGTCTCGGATCCGGACGGGAACGCGGTCGAGGTGGTCGAGCTCGCGCGACCCCGGCCGGCGGCGGAGGCCTGATTGGACACCGGGCTCGCGGGCAAGGTCGCGCTCGTCACCGGGGCAGCCGGGGGAATCGGGCTCGCGTCGGCGCGTGCGCTCGCCGCCGAAGGTATGCGGGTCGCGCTCGCCGATCTCGACGGCGAGCGGGTCGCAAGCGAGGCACGACTGCTCGGTGGCACCGAGGTCGCGGTGGGCCTCGGGGTCGACGTCACGGACGAGCGGTCGGTGGCCGCCGTGGTCTCCGACGTGGCCGGCCGGCTGGGTGGCCTCGACGTGCTCGTGACGGCGGCCGGCGTCTACCACGCGACGCCGATCGACCGGATCACCATGGCCGAGTGGGAGCGTGTCCACGCCGTCAACCTGACGGGGACGTTTCTGACCGCCCAGGCGGCCATGGAGGTGATGGCGGTCCGGGGCGGCGGGAGGATCGTCACGATCGCCTCGCTGGCCGGCGAGGTCGGCGGGCTCGAGGCCGGCGCCGGCTACGCATCGTCGAAGGGCGGGGTGATCGCCCTGACGAAGTCGCTCGCTCGCCACGGCGGTCCGCGCGGCGTGACGGTCAACTGCGTCGCCCCGGGCTTCGTGGACACGCCGATGACCGCGGGCTGGCCGGCGGAAGCGCGCGCGCGGGTGCTCGCGAGTACGCCGCTCGGGCGCGCGGGCACACCCGAGGAGGTGGCAGCGATCGTGGTCGTGCTCGCCTCCGGGATCGCGAGCTTCGTGCACGGCGCACGGATCGACGTCAACGGCGGGCTCCACATGGGCTGAACGGCCCAGCGGGGCGGGTATCGAAACCAACGGACAAGGAGGTAGGGCAATGGCACGCACGGCGAAGATCTGCCGCGGCAGCTGGTGCCTCGCGTTCGGGCTCGACCCGATGGCATCGCTCGAGCAGGTCGTCAAGGTGCTCTCGGCATTCGGCTACGACGGCATCGAGCTCGCCGGCTTCTTCGACCACGCCACGGTCGAGAAGTACCCGGACCGGGAGAGCCGCCGGAAGCTCGCCGACTGGATCCACTCGCACGAGCTCGAGCTGGTCGGCTACGCGCCCGGACCGTACGGCGACTTCGGCCGCCTGCCCTGGGCGACCGGCGACGAAGGCGTGCTCGCCGAGTACCAGCGGTTCTTCGACGACCACCTGCAGTTCTGCGTCGATGCCGGCATCCCCGCGATGCGTGTCGACCCGGGTGACTTCGGCCCGCTGCCGCGCGACGTCGACGCCGCCGCCGTCTGGGATCGCGTCGTGACGACGTTTCGCGCCCACGCCGAGCGGGGCGCCGAGGCGGGCGTGGCGATGCTCTGGGAGCTCGAGACCGGCCAGATCTTCGTCAAGCCGTCCGAGGCCGTCAGGCTGCTCGCCGACGTCGACCACCCGAACCTGAAGCTCATGTACGACGTCGGGCACGTGGAGGCGGCGTGCGTCCTCGCGCACAACCAGGTCCAGCCGGTCGAGCGGCTCGAGGGCGGGCAGGTCGAGTTCGTGGGGATGCTCGGCAGCCGGATCGGTCACGTGCACCTGTGCGATACGGACTCGAACACGTGGCACAACGCGTTCGGCACCCACCTCGGGATCGGCAAGGGCGTCGTCGACTTCGACGCGCTCGTGCCGGCGCTCGCCGGCGCCTATGACGGCCAGTGGTGGTCCGTTGATGCGATCCCGATGACCGCGGAGTCGTGGGCCGACACCTGGTCTGACCGCTTCGCGCTCGACACCCTGCTCGACAAGCACGTGCGCAACCGCTGAGCGCGCGGGAAGGAGGAAGGACGATGAAGGCAGCCGTCTTCTACGAGGCGAACGACTTGCGGGTCGAGGACGTACCGGAGCCCGAGATCGCCGAGGACGAGGTGCTCGTGCGGGTGGCCGCGTGCGGCTTCTGCGGCTCCGACGTCGAGTACTACTACGGCAAGAGCCCGGTCGGGACGGCCACGGGCAAAGGGCCGCTCGTGCTCGGGCACGAGTTCTCCGGCCGGGTGGCCGGGGTCGGGAAGCTCGCCGCCGCCTACGGGCTCGCCGAGGGCGACCGGGTCGCGGTCAGCCCGATCCAGAGCTGCAACGCGTGCAACGCCTGCCGGGCGGGAACACCGCAGTTCTGCCAGAACCTGTCGGTGCTCGGAGTGACCACCAACGGGGGCTTCGCGGAGTACGCGAAGACGAAGGCTGCGCACGCCTACAAGCTGCCCGACTCGCTCACGGACGAGGAGGGCGCATTCGTCGAGATGCTCGCCGCGGCCGTCAACGCGGTGCGCAAGGCGGCTGCCGCGCCCGAGGACTGCGCGGTCGTCTACGGCCCCGGCCCGGTCGGGCTCTCGTTGGTTCAGCTGCTCAAGAACGAGGGCGCGCGCGTCGCGCTCGTGGGGACGAGGGACTACCGGCTGGAGCTCGGCAGGACACTCGGGGCCGACGTCGTCCTCAACGTCGCCGACGAGTCGTCGCCCCACTACACGGGCGATCTCGCGGAGTCGATCCGGGCGGCCAACGGCGGGGCGCTCGCCGATCGGGTAATCGTCGCCACCGGCTCGATGGCGGCGAACCAGCAGGCGCTCGAGATCTCCGGGCCCGGCTCGACGGTCGTCTACATGGGCGTCACCGGGCCCGCGGACGCGGTCCAGCTACCGATGCTGACCAGCCTGATTCAGGACAAGACGATCCGCTTCTCGCTCTGGTACCCGTACCGGTGGCCGGCGACGATCAGGATCCTCGAGGGTGCGAAGATCGACACTGCGAGAATCATCACGCACTCCGCCGCGCTCGACGGGATCGCCGCCGCGATCGAACGGGTGGTCGGACGGGAGGACGACGTGATCAAGACGGTGATCAAGCCCTAGAAAGGGGACGCGCATGCCGGTGCCCAGGTTCTCCGTCTGCGAGCTGACGACGCTCGCGCTCCCGTTCGAGCAGGATCTCGATGTCTACTGCCGCGCCGGTGTCGACGGGATCGGGATCGCCGAGGCCAAGCTGCGGGAAGGCGAGGACGAGGCGCTGCTCGAGCGGTTTCGCCGCAGCGGGCTCTCCGCCGGGATCTGTCTCACGGCCGGGCTCTCCGTGCTCCCCCTGACGAAGTTCCCCGGGCCGGCGGATCCCGACGAGCGCGTGGAGGCGATCTGCGCCGGGATCCGCCGGCTCGCGCCGTTCGAGCCCGCCTGCGTCTACTGTCTCACCGGGCCGAAGGGGACGTATCCGGCCGCCGAGGCCCGGCGGATCGCCGTCGACGGGTTGCGCCGGATCGCCCGCTGCGCCGCCGAGGCCCGCGTGCCGATCGGGCTCGAGCCGATTCACGCCTCGATCCGCGACGACTGGACGCTCGTCTCCACGATCCCCGAGACGCTCGTGCTGCTCGACGAGGTGGGCGAGCCGAACCTCGGGATCGGCTTCGACGTCTGGCACCTGTGGGACACGAAGGGCCTGCTCGAGAGCATCCGGGCGCACGCGCGACGCTTCGTCGGGGTTCACGTCAACGACTGGCGCGAGCCCACTCGCGGGTGGAACGACCGGGCGCTTCCCGGCGATGGCCGCGCCGACCTGCAGGGAATCCTGGGGGCGCTCGAGGCCGGCGGCTACGACGGCTGGTACGACCTCGAGGTGTTCTCCGACAACGGCGTCTTCGAGGACGACTACCCCGACTCGCTCTGGAATCTCGACCCGGTCGAGCTGATCACGCGGGCGCGCGCCGGCTTCCAGCGCGCGTGGGAGGCGCGGCGAGGCTGATGCGTCTCGCGGGCAAGGTCGCGCTCGTCACCGGTGCCGCGCGCGAGCGTGGCATCGGCCGGGGGATCGCCACCTGCCTCGTCGGGGAGGGCTGCGCTGTCGCCGTCAACGACGTGGCAGCGGCGGAGGAGGGGCGCGAGCTCGTCGAGCGCCTGCGGGCGCTCGGGGGGCGTGCGGAGCTGTACCTGGCCGACGTCAGCGACCGGGTCGCCGTGGACGGCATGATCGAGCGGGTCCGAGCCGACCTCGGCGGCCTCGACTTCATCTGCTCGAACGCGGGCGTCGCCGACTGGGAGACCCTGCTCGAGGCCACCCCGGAGAGCTTCGACCGCCAGGTGGCGGTCAATCTCACCGGGGCATTCAACGTCTGCCAGGCGGCGGCCCGCTCGCTGGTCGCGGCCGGCCGGGGCGGCAGGATCGTCATCACGTCCTCGGTGCACGTGCAGATGCCGTTCCCCAGCATGGCGGTCTACGGCGCGACGAAGCAGGCGCTGCGCGCGCTCACGGAGTCGCTCGCGATCGAGCTTGCCCCGTACGGCATCACCGCCAACCACGTCGGGCCCGGCTGGGTGCGCTCGCAGATCAACGACCGCTCGCCGGCGCTCCAGACTGAGGCGGACGTGGCCGCGACGCTCGAGCTGATTCCGGCCGGCCGCCCGGCCGAGCCGGAGGAGCTCGGGCGGGCCGTCGTCTACCTCTGCTCGCCCGCTGCCGCGTACGTGACCGGCGCCTTCCTCCGAGTCGACGGCGGCTTCGTGGTCGGGAAGTACTGATGGGCGAGGTCACGCTCGTCAAGGTCCCCGCTGCCCTCGAGCCCGCCGTCGCCACGGCGCTGGCGGGGTCGGAGCTCGACGTGGCCGTCGTCGGAGCCGGCGACCTGCCGCTCGCCGGCGTGCTCGACGTTGACGCGCCCGCCTGGGCGTCCGCGATCGCCGCGCTGCGCGAGGCGTTCCTCGCGGTTGCCGAGGCGGCGGCGGCGATGGTCGGGGGCGGCGCGGGAGGGCGCGTTCTCGTCCTGACCTCGCCGGCCGCCGTGCGCCCGATCGAGGGTGCGTGCCTGCCCGGAATCGCGGGCGCGTTTCTGACCACGATCGCCCAGGTGGCGGCGGTCGAGCTCGCGCCGCACGGGATCACCGTGAACGTCGTCGTGCCCGGCTGGGTGGAGGGGGACGCGCCGGCGGCGCTCGCCGGTGGCGTCCCGGCGGGCCGGCTCGCACGCGCCGAGGAGATCGCGGCGGTCTGCGCGTTTCTCGCCTCGCCGGCCGCCGCCTACGTCACGGGCGCGGTCGTGACCGCGGACGGCGGCTTCACGATCACGAAGGCCGCGGGCGGCTCGCCGCTCTCCGGTTGAGGACTGGCCAGACGACCCGAAGGAGGCGCTCGTGCAGCTCGGCCTGATCGAATCCGCCTGGTTTCACACCCCACTCGATGGCAAGCCCGGCCTCGAGCAGGCGCGGGAGATCGGTTACCAGACGATCGACATCTTCCGCGACCCGCTGGCTCTGGGCGACGACGAGCGCCGCGCCTACGTGCGCGCAGTCGCCGAGGTCGGCCTGCCCGTGCCCTCGCTCATCTGCATCTCGCTCGGGATCGCCGACTTCCATCCCGCCGTGCAGCGCTTCCACGTCGATCGGGCCAAGCGGCACGTCGACTTCGCGGCCGAGCTCGGCGCTGCCAATGTCCTCTTCGTGCTCGGCGAGTACATGTGGCAGCAGGAAGTGATCCCGCCGGCAGCGCAGTGGGACACCGCCGTTGCGAACACCCGGGAGATCGGGGAGTACGCGGCCGGGCAGGGAATCGAGCTGGCGCTCGAGCTCGAGCCTTTCGATCTCTCGCTCGTGAACACGGTCGACACGATGGTCCGGTTCCTGGACGACGTCGGTCTACCGAGCGTGCGCGCGAACATCGACTGCTCCCACCTGTGGCTGATGCGCATCGATGCCGCCGAGATCGGGCGCCTGGCCGGCCGGATCGCGCACGTGCACTTCTCCGACTGCGACGGCGAGAAGCACGGCGATCTCCCTCCGGGACGCGGCAACACGCCGCTGCTCTCCTACCTGGAGGCGATCCGCGACACGGGCTACACGGGGCCCGTCTCGCTCGAGCTCGAGTTCCCGCCGCCCGGAACGGAGATGGTTCCCTGGGTCGAGGAGGCCTACCGGGAGACCCGGGCGCTCATGGAGCGGGCGGGGGTCTTCGAGCGCTGACCGCGGCGGCCGGGGTCACCGTGCCTCAGGGGCGGCCGAGCGCGGCCGCGATCGCTCCCGGGTCGTAGACGCAGCCGCCCCAGAGGCCGCCGCTCGCCGACTGGAGCCGCGCCCAGAGCACGGTATCGGCCGGTAGCCGGGGATCGGGCGCGACGTCCTCCCGCACGGGCCGGTCCGCGAGCACCCGCGCCGCCAGCTCGGCCGTCCACTCCTCGTCGCCGTGGCCGACGAGGTCGACGGAGGCCTCGAGACGGATCGGATCGACGACGATCCGCACGCGGTCGCCGTCGACGAGCTTCCCGATCGGGCCACCCTCGAGCGCCTCGGGACTGACGTGGCCGATGCAGGCCCCGGTCGAGACACCCGAGAAGCGCGCGTCCGTGACGAGGGCGACCTGGTGCCCGGCCGGCAGGAACCTGAGCGCGGACGTGAGCTGGTAGGTCTCCTCCATGCCGGTGCCGAGGGGGCCGCGCCCGGCGAGCACGAGCACGTCGCCGGCCCGGATCGGCTCGCCGGCTGTGCCCTTGATTGCCGCGATCGCGTCCGGCTCGCTCGTGAACACACGTGCGCGGCCGGTGAGCCTGTAGACGCCGTCCTCGGCGAGCACGTCCGGGTCGATCGCGGTCGACTTGATCACGCTGCCGCCGGGCGCCAGGTTGCCGCCGGGGAAGCAGACCGTCGGCGTCATGCCCTTCGTCCGCGCCCGGTCGGGCGGGGAGATGACGTCGTCGGGATCGACGCCGTCGGCCTCGGCGAGCCGTGCCCGGAGCCGCGCGCGCCGCTCGCTTCCCTCCCACTCGTCGAGGAGGTCGTCCCAGCTGCGGCCGGACACGGTGCGGGCCGTGCTGTTGAAGAGGCCGAGCGCCCGCAGGTGCAGCGCGACCTCGGGCACGCCGCCGGCGAGGAAGACCCGCACGGTCGGGTGGTTACGCGGTCCGTTCGGGAGCGCGTCGACGAGGCGTGGGACGGCACGGTTGACCCGCCGCCAGTCCTCGACCGCCGGTCGCGCCAGCCCGCTCGCGTGCGCGATCGCGGGGATGTGGATGAGCAGGTTGGTGGAGCCGCCGAAGGCGGCGTGGACGAGCATCGCGTTCTCGACCGCCTCGGCGGTCAACACCTCCCCGAGCGTGCGCCCGTTCCGCCACTGGTCCTGGACCGCCCGTGCGGTGCGGCTGGCGAGATCGAGCCAGATCGGCTGCCCCGAGGGGGCGAGTGCCGCGTGCGGGACGGTCAGCCCGAGCGCCTCGGCGACGACCTGCGAGGTCGCGGCGGTGCCGAGGAACTGGCAGCCGCCGCCGGGGGTGGCGCACGCCCGGCAGCCGAGGTCGGCGGCCTGCTCGAGTGTGACGAGTCCGTGCGCGAAGCGCGCCCCGAGCGTCTGCACCGCGCCCGCGTCCTCCCCCTGGCGGGGCGGCAGGGTCACCCCGCCCGGCACGATCGCGCCGGCCAGCTCCCGGAACGAGGCGAGTGCCAGCAGCATCGCCGGCAGGCCCTTGTCGCAGGTGGCGATGCCGATCACGCCCTTGCGCAGCGGGAGCGAGCGGACGAGGCGGCGCAGCACGATCGCCGCGTCGTTTCGGTAGGGGAGCGAGTCGAACATCCCCGCCGTCCCCTGCGAGCGGCCGTCGCAGGGGTCGGTGACGGCGCCCGCGTACGGGAGCGCGCCGAGGCGGTCGAGCTCGAGCGCGGCCTCGCGCACGAGCAGGCCGACCTCCCAGTGCCCCGTGTGGTAGCCGAGCGCGACCGGCGTCCCGTCGTCCGCGCGCAGCCCGCCCTGCGTCGACAGGATCAGGCACTGGTCGCGCCCCACCTTGGCCGGGTCCCAGCCCATGCCGGCGCCCTGGGTGAGGCCGAAGACGTCCCCGGAGGGGCTGTCGCGCAGGAGCTCGTCCGTCAGCGGCAGCGTTCCGGCGGGGCCGGCTGCCGCGGTCTCGACCTCGTAGAGGTCCCGCTCGGCGTCAGTCACCGGTAGCGGCCGTGCTCGCGCGCGGTCTCGCACATGACCTCGATCAGGCCCTCCTTCGCGTCGAAGATCTGCCCGGTCGAGCGCAGCACGTAGCCGCCGCCCGCCATCGCCGCGTCGAGGCAGCGCCTGACCTCCGCGCGGACGGCATCGGCATCGGCCTCGTGGAGCAGATGCTCGTTGAAGCCGCCGAACAGGCAGACGCGGTCGCCGATGCGGCGCTTGGCGTCCGCGAGGTCGACATCGCCCGAGGAGCGGTCCGAGGTGAGCGTCTCGATCGCGTCGGGCCCCGTGGCGGCCATGTCCTCGAGGATCAGCGTTGCCCGGCCGCAGTTGTGGAAGCTGACGAGGTAGCCGGCCTCGTGGGCAGCTCGCACGCACTCGGTCTCGTAGGGCTGCATGAACTCGCGGAAGTGCTCGGGTGCCACGCCGACCCCGACCCAGGTCTCGTTCATCGAGATGGAATGGATCCCGGTCTCGCCGAGCCGGCGGTAGAAGCCCTTCAGCCAGTCGGTGCAGAACCGCATCAGGTCGTGGACGAATGCTGGCCGGTCGTACACGTCCATCGAGAGATCGACGAGGCCTCTGATCTCAGCGGCCATGTCCCACGGCCCGACCACGTGGTGCAGCCACCAGGCCTCGTCTCCGACCTTCGCCACCATCCCTGCCAGCACGGACATGTCGAAGAGGGCGGGCGCCGGGAAGTGACGCAGCGCGGGCAGCTTGCGCTCGGGCTCGTCGCCCTTGAGCAGGAAATCGTGACAGGAGGTGCCGAACCCGTCCTCGGTGCGGTAGGAGTAGTCGAGCTCGCCGTCGGGCGTCTCGATCGTGTGGCGGTGTTCCCGCCAGCCGTCGCCGCGGCCCGTCTCCTCGATCGTCTCCACCCACGTGTCCGTCTCGAGCGGGCGCGGGAACAAGAGCCGCGGCCAGATCTCGTGCTCGCCGATGTGCTGGCTGTAGGTCGTGATCATCGGGTCGAGGCCGAGATCGGCCTGCATCTTCACGATCGAGCCGAGCGGATCGTCGATCCAGAGCTCGAACAGGTCGAGGAACGACTGGTCGGGGCGCCGGAGCTTCTTGATCAGCGGCAGGCCCAGCCAGCAGTGGACGGGCACCCGATCCGGGATGCCCCGCTCGAAGGCGATGCGTGTGCGCTCGGCGGTCTTCACGGTCTCTCCCTTTCCCATCGGCCCCCACGGTGCCATGTTGCGGCACCCGATCAGGGATGATATTAGCGCGCTGGTGAGGTAGCAGCTGTTGACGCGCAGTAGAGTAGGTGCCATATTGTGGGACTATGGCGCCGGTGGAAGAGGGATCGCAGGCGATCGATCGCGCCGCACGGATTCTCGTGCGGCTCGTCGCGACCGAGGAGCCGGTCACGCTCGCCGGCGTGATGCGGGAGACGCGGCTGCCGAAGTCGACCGCCGCGCGCCTGCTCAGAGCGCTCGAGCGCAACGGGCTCGCGCAGCGCCGCCGCGGCGGCGGCTTCCGGCCCGGGCCCGTGCTCGTCGAGTACGCGCGCCGGGACGCGAGCGTGGGCGATCTCGCCATGCTCGCCTGGCCGTTCCTCCAGGAGCTCGGCCGCGAGACCGGGGAGACGGCGAACGTGGCGATCCCGACCCCCGGCGGCGTCGCCCGGCTCGCCCAGATCGACTCGACGCATCCGCTCGGCGCGGGCAACTGGGTCGGGGCGCGGATTCCGCCCCACGCGTCGTCGCTCGGGAAGGTCTTCATGGCCTTCGGGGCCGCCCAGCCCCCGGTCGGCCGGCTCTCGAAGCTCGGGCCGAGCACGATCACGAGCGTCGAGCGCCTGCTCGCCGAGCTCGACCGGGTCCGGCGTGACGGCTACGCGACGACGTGGGAGGAGCTCGAGGCGGGGCTCTGCTCGACCGCCGCGCCGGTGCGCGGGGCCCGCGGGACGGTGATCGCCGGGATCTCCGTCTCCGCGCCGACCGTGCGGACGTCGCGCGAGCGTCTCGCCGAGCTCTCGGGCCGGGTCGTCGACGCGGCCGGCGCGCTCTCGGCGCACATCAAGCTCTGCCACCAGGAAGGGGACGGAAAGCCATGAACGAGCAGGAGATCCTGCAGCGGCTCTACGAGGAGACACTCGCCGGCAACAAGCCGGCCGTCGTCGAGCTGACCGAGCACGGGCTCGAGGCGGCGATGCGGCCGGAGACGCTGCTCTTCGACGCGCTGATCCCGGCGCTCGAGGAGGTCGGCGCCCGCTTCGAGCGGGGCGACTTCTTCGTGCCGGAGATGCTGATCGCCGGCCGGGCGATGACGGCCGCGCTCGACCTCCTGCGCCCGCTCTTGGCCGACACCGGCACCGAGGTGGTCGGGACGTTTCTGATGGGAACCGTCAAGGGCGACGTCCACGACATCGGCAAGAACCTCGTGGACATCATGCTCGAGGGCGCCGGCTTCAGGGTCGTCGATCTCGGCGTCCAGGTCGCTCCCGAGACGTTCGTGGAGGCGATCCGCGAGCACGAGCCGGACGTGGTCGGCTTCTCCGCCTTCCTGACGACGACGATGCCGATGTTCAAGGTCAACCTCGAGGCGATCGAGCGGGCCGGCCTGCGCGGCGACGTGATCGTGCTCGTCGGCGGCGCGCCCGTGACCCAGGAGTACGCGGACGCGATCGGCGCGGACGGCTATGCGCCCGACGCCGCATCGGCGACGAAGCTCGCCAAGGAGCTCCTGGACGCGCGCCGGGCGCTCGTGACCGTCTGAGCCCGGGATGGGCGCAGTCGCTGCGGGCGCGCCGGCCGTGGAGGAGCGCTCCGAGCGTGTCGAGCTGCGGTTCGAGCCCGCGGGCGTGGTCGTCCGCGTTCCGGCCGGCGTCTCGGTCTTCGACGCCGCCTCGTGGAACGGGATCGCGATCGACTCGACCTGCGGCGGGCACGGGACGTGCGCCAAGTGCCGCGTCCGCGTCGCCCGGGGCCACGTCCCCGCCGGCCCCCTCGACGAGCGCGCGTACGGCGAGGCGGAGCTCGAGCAGGGCTGGCGGCTCGCCTGCCGGGCGGAGGCCCGCTGCGACCTCGTCGTCGAGGTGCCGCCGCTCGTCACGCGCCCGAAGGCCGCGACGGTCGGCGCCGGCCGGCAGGTGATCCTGCGCCCGGCTCTGCAGAAGCGCCACGTCGAGCTCGCCGAGCCGACTCTCGCCGATCAGCGATCCGACCTCGAGCGCATCCGCGACGCCCTGGACGATCTCGAGCTGCGGGTGGGCGTGGACGTCCTGCGGCGGCTGCCGCGGGTCCTGCGCGAGGCGGGGTTCGCCGTCACCTGCGTCGTCGCCGACGACGTACTCGTCGACGTCGAGCCCGGCGACACGACCCGGCGGCTGCACGCGATCGCATTCGACCTCGGCACGACCACGGTCGTCGCCACGCTCCTCGATCTCGCGACGGGAACGCCGGTCGCGGTCGCCTCGATGCTGAACCGCCAGCAGCCGTTCGGGGCCGATGTGATCTCGCGGATCTCGGCGACGATGCTCGACCCGGCCGCGCTCGGGCGGCTGCGGGCGGCGGCGGCGGAGACGCTCGCCGGGCTGGCGGCCGAGGTCTGCGAGCGGGGCGGCGTCGATCCGGCCGAGGTGTACGAGGTCGCGCTCGCCGGCAACGCGACGATGACGCAGCTCGCGCTCGGGATCGATCCCGAGCCGCTGGGGGTGGCGCCGTTCGCGCTCGCCGCCCGCATGCTCCCGGAGCTCGACGCCGCCGAGCTCGGCCTGCCCCTGCATCCGCGCGCGCGGGCGACCGTCTTTCCCGCCCTGGGCGCCTACGTCGGCGGCGACATCGTCGCCGGGCTGCTCGCGAGCGGGATGAGCCGCGACCGGCGGCTGCGCCTGTTCATCGACGTCGGCACGAACTGCGAGCTCGCGCTCGGCTCGGCCGAGCGCCTCGTCTGTACCGCCGCCCCGGCGGGGCCCGCGTTCGAGGCCGCGCAGATCCGCTGCGGCCTGCGCGCCGCCGACGGGGCGATCGACGCGGTGCGGATCGAGGGCGACCGGCTCGAGTTGTCGGTGATCGGGGACGTCGAGCCGGCGGGAATCTGCGGCTCGGGCCTCGTCGACGCGGCGGCCGAGCTGCACCGAGCGGGGCTACTCGACGCCTCCGGGCGCTTCGTCTCGGGTGAGGCGGCAGCCACGGTCGCACCCGCGCTCTCGCGGCGGCTCGTCGAGCGGCCGGATGGGGAGCGCGTGTTCGTCCTCGACTGGCGCGGGGAGGAAGGTGACCTCGGTCGGGCCGTCTACCTCTCCCAGCGCGATGTCCGTGAGCTCCAGTTCGCCAAGGCGGCGATCGCGACCGGGTGGCGGATCCTGCTCGACGAGCTCGGCGCTCGCGCGGAGGAGATCCAGCAGGTGCTGCTCGCCGGCTCCTTCGGCTCCTACCTCTCGCCCGCGAGCGCGGTCCGGATCGGCCTCGTCCCGCCGCTGCCGCTCGCGCGGATCGTGTCGGCCGGGAACCTCGCCGGCGAGGGGGCGAAGATGGCGCTGCTCTCGCTCCAGGAGCGCCACGCCGCGACCGCCCTGCTCGACGAGGTCGAGTACGTCGAGCTGTCCGACCGGGCCGACTTCAACGACCGCTTCGTCGAGCAGCTCGCGTTCCCGGACTAGCCGACTGATCGGTGATTGTCGTGCCGCGGGTACCGGGCGATCAGCGGTCGAGCATCCGGGGACGGTCAGGCGGCCACCGCGAATCGATCCGGGGTGAACGGCGCGAGCAGCGGCGCTTCGCCGGTCGCGACGAGCCGGGCGACCTCTTCGCCGACCGCGGGGCCGAGCTTGAAGCCGTGGCCGCTCGAGCCGGCGACGACGACGAGGCCGTCGACGCCGCCGACGCTGCCGATCACCGGCAGGTCGTCGGGGCTCATGTCGTAGACGCAGGCCCAGCCGCGTCCGAACGGCAGATCGGCGAGGGCCGGCAGTCGAGGCAGCATCAGGTCGAGGATCCAGGCCGCCTCGCGATCGCTGACCGTCTGCTGGTACACGTCCGGGTTCGTCACCTCCGCGCGGGGGACGTCGGGGTGGCGGTAGCCGGTGCCGCCGCCGGCCCAGCTCCCGATCAGCACCCGGTGCTCGCCGTCGGGGCGGGCGTAGTGGACGAGCGTGTCGTCACACCACGTGAACGGCAGCACCTCGCGCGCCCGGTCGGGCACGTCGAGGGCCATGATCGAGTGGCGCTCCATCGTCAGCGGCAACGAGACACCGATCGCGGCGAGTAGCGGCCCCGTCCAGGGGCCGGTCGCGAGCACGACCGTGCCGGCCTCGACGAGCTCGCCGCCGAGCGTCTCGACCCCCGTTACCCGCGAGCCGTTCCGAGCCAGTCGCGCGATGGGCGTGTTCAACCGCACGGTCGCGCCGCGTTCCCGCGCGGCCGCGACGATCCCGGTCGTCGCGGTGGCCGGGTCGGGGTAGCCGGCCGACGGCTCCCAGAGCGCCACGGCCAGGCCGTCGGCGGTGAACCCCGGGGCGCGGTCGAGCAGCTCCGCCGGTGTCAGGAGCTCGAGCGGCGTCCCCTCCGCGCGGACGCGCTCGACCGTCCGCCCGACGTCCTCCACGAGCGCCTCGCCGAAACCCCAGAGCAGGCCGACCTCGCGGAAGTCGGAGGGGTGGCCGGTGCGCTCGGGCATCGCGCGCAGGAAGTTCGTGCCGTTACGGGCGAGCTGGGAGAGCTCCGGCATGAAGTAGAAGGCGTGCGAGAGCGCGCCCGAGCGTCCCGACGGACCCGACGCGGGCGTCGAGCGCTCGAGCAGGGTGACGTCCACGCACCGCTCGGCGAGGTGGAACGCGGCGGCTGCGCCGGCGATGCCCGCTCCGACGACAATGACGTCCGGGTGGGCGCTCACGTCGGCGCGAGCTTACCGCAGGCGTCGCGCAGGCGCCAGCAGCGGCTCAGCGGGCGCCGCCCGCCCGCCGGGAACCCGCCGCCGCGCGCGGCCGAGCGGGTGCCTCCGCCCACGGGTCGATCTCGGCCACGAAGTGCGCGAGCCGCTGCTGATGCTCCTCGGCGGCCGCGCGGGCCGAGGCAACGTCGTGCGCGGCGATCGACTCGGTGATCCGCACGTGGATCGCCACCACGTCCTCCCACTCGTTGCGAAACCAGGCCGGCGCGGTGCCCGCCTCTCGGTACTCGCGCACGCGAGCGGACGCCATCAGCTCGAGCACGCTCGAGACCATCGACAGGGCAAGCACGTTGCCGGTGGCGCGCAGGATCGCCCGGTGGAACTCGATGTCGTGCGCGAGCCAGCGCTCGACCGACCGGCGCTCCGACGCGAGCCGGTCGAGCTCGGTTCGGATGGCCTGGATGTCAGCGGGCGTCGCGATCTCCGCCGCCCGGGCGATCGCTGCGATTTCGAGCCAGCCCCGCACCTCGCAGAGCCGGATCATGCTCGGCCGGTCGAGAGCGAGGATCAGCTCGAGCGAGTGCGTGAGCAGGCGATCCGGGTGGGGCGAGACGTAGACGCCGCTGCCGTGGTGGATCTCGACGAGGCCGAGTGCCGCGAGGATGCGCAGGGCCTGGCTGATCGTGGCCCGGCTCGTCTGGAAGCGCAGCGCGAGGTCGCGCTCGGCGGGCAGGCGGCTTCCGGGCTCGAGCTGGCCGGTGACGATCAGGTCGCGGAGCTGGTCGACGACGAGGTCGCAGGCGCGGCTCGGTGCGGCGTCGCGCAGGCCGACGATCTCCGGGAGCTCGCCCTCCTGCATGCTCGTATCGTACTCGCCGGCACGACGGTTCCCTCGGGGCGCGAAGTGAGCGGGCGGGAATACTTGCCCGGTGAGCCGGCTGACGCTGAGGGGGATCGGGTGGGACCACGAGCGCTGCCTCTCCCCGCTGCGAGCTGCGGCAACGGCCTGGGCGCAGCGCCGCCCGGACGTCTCGATCGAGTGGGATGCACGGCCGCTCGAAGCGTTCAACGACCAGCCGCTCGGCGCGCTCGCCGAGCGCTACGACCTGCTCGTGATCGACCACCCCTTCGTGGGCGCGGCGGCGGAGCTCGGCTGCCTCGCCCCGCTCGAGCGGTTGCTCGGCCCGGGCGAGCTCGGCGCGCTCGCGGCCGACGCGATCGGCGAGAGCCACGACGCCTACGGGTACGCGGGCAGCCAGTGGGCGCTCGCGGTCGACGGCGCCTGCCAGGTCGCGGCGGCGCGTGACGACCTGCTTGCCGACCTCGGTTGCTCCGCCCCGGCGGCGTGGCGGGACGTGCACGAGCTCGCGCGCGCGAACCCCGGCCGGGTGGCCATGCCGCTCGACCCGACCGACGCGATCTGCTCCCTGCTCACGATCTGCGCGAGCTCGGGCGTCGCCGCGGCGGCGGGGCCGACGCTCTTTCTCGACCCGCTCACCGGGGAGCGGGCGGTCTCGACGCTGACCGAGCTCGTACCGCACCTGCATCCCGCCTCGCTCGAGGAGAGCCCGCCCGCGCTGCTCGAGCGCATGGGAGCGAGCGACGTGGTCGCGTACGTCCCGCTCGTGTTCGGGTACGTGAGCTACGCGTGCGCGCAGCCGCCCGGGCGCAAGCGGCTGCGGTTCCTCGAGATCCCGTCGGCCGGGCGCGGGTCGTCGGGCTCGATCCTGGGCGGTGCCGGGCTCGCGGTCTCGGCCGCCTCCGCCTTCGCGGCGGAGGCCGCGGCGTTCGCCGCCTGGGCGTGCGGGCCGCCGGCCCAGGTCGAGGTGATCGCCCCCGCCGGCGGTCAACCCGCCAGTCGTACCGCCTGGGTGGATCCCGGCCTCGATGCGGCGACCGGCTGCTTCTTCTCCGGGACGCGCCGCACGATCGAGTCCGCCTGGGTCCGTCCACGCGACCCCTGGTGGCCGGGCTTTCAGCGGGTGGCGGGAGAGCTGCTTGCCGGCGCTCTGCGCTCGGGTGCGACGCCCCGCGGGATCGTCGCAGCGCTCGAGCGCGTCTACCGCGAGCACCGGCCCGCCGGGTAGGCGGGGCGCTCGACAGCGGCGGGCCGAGCCGCTACGCTCAACCGCTGGATCACTGGCTAGGTCACTAGGGGAGTCGCGTGGGCGCAGCTCTCGACGGAATCCGTGTGCTCGACTTCACCCAGATGATGCTGGGCCCGTACGCGACCCAGTTTCTCGGCGACCTCGGCGCCGACGTGATCAAGATCGAGAAGCCGGTGTCGGGGGAGTGGGAACGCGGGCTCGAGTTCATGGGACAGCTCGTGGCGGGCGACTCCGCCGCCTTCCACGCGATGAACCGCAACAAGCGATCGGTCACGGTCGACCTGAAGAGCGCCGCCGGCCGCGAGGCGATCCTGCGACTCGGTGCGACGTGCGATGTCGTCGCGGAGAACTTCCGCCCCGGCGTGCTCGACCGGCTCGGGCTCGGCTACGAGGATTTCCGCCGCGTGCGACCCGACGTGATCTTCGCCTCCGGGTCGGGCTGGGGACAGCGCACGCGCTTCGCGCGCGAGCGAAGGCCCGGTCAGGACCTGCTGATCCAGGCGATGTCGGGGCTCGCGTTCAACGCCGGGCGGCGGGACGATCCGCCGATCGTGGCTGGCTCCTCGCTCTGCGACGCGACGACCGCGCTCACGCTCGCGATCGGGATCCTCGCCGCGCTGGTCGCCCGGGAGCGCCGGGGGATCGGGCAGCGCGTCGAGGTCGATCTCTTCTCGACCACGATCTCGGTCCAGTGCCAGGAGATCTCGGCGATCGTCAACCAGGGCACCGACGCCGTCCGATCCGAGGCGGGAATCGCGCAGCCCTGGCTCTCGGCGCCGTTCGGGATCTACCGCACCCGCGACGGGTGGCTCGCCCTCTCGATGACGCCGCTCGAGACCCTGGCGCCGCTCGTCGGCGATCCCGGCCTGGCCGGGCTCGATGCGTGGGCCGACCGCGACGACGTCAAGCGCCGCCTCGATCCCGTGTTCGAGCGGGAGACGACCGACGTCTGGCTCGAGCGGCTCGCTTCGGAGGGGGTCTGGTGCTCCCGGGTGCGCACGACGAAGGAGGCGGTCGACGAGCTGCGCGCCGAGGGCTCCGGGCTCGTCTGCCGGGTGACGCACCCGCGGGCGGGGGAGCTCGAGCTGATCGGCTGCCCGATCACGCTGTCGCACACCCCCTGGGAGCTTCGCCTCGCGCCACCGCTCGTGGGGGAGCACACGGACGAGGTGCTCTCGGAGGTGCTCGATCCGGCCGAGCTCGCGGCCCTGCGCGAGGCGGGCGTGCTCGGGTGAGCGCCGGGGCGCACCCGAACCTCGTCGAGGATCGCCGGGACGCGGTCGCGATCCTGCGGGTGCAGCGCGAGGAGGCGCTCGGCGCGCTCTCCCGCGGCATGGTCGAGGCGCTCGGAGACTACCTCACCGACCTGGGCCGCGACTCCTCGGTCGGCGCGCTCGTCCTCACCGGCACGGGCAAGGGCTTCATCGCCGGCGCCGATATCGGCGAGTACGACGGCGTCTCCCAGGCCGCATTCGACGACTACCAGCGGCTGTCGCGGCGCGTCTTCGACCTGCTCGAGGCGCTACCGCAACCCGCGATCGCAGCCGTCAACGGCTACGCGCTCGGCGACGGCTTCGAGGTCGCCCTCGCGTGCGACCTGATCGTCGCCTCGACCGCCGCGCGCTTCGGGCTTCCGGAGATCAAGCTGGGCCTCCTGCCGGGCGGCGGTGGCACCCAGCGCCTGCCGCGCGCGATCGGCATGCGCGCGGCGAAGGAGCTCGTGCTGACGGGGCGCTTCATGCGCCCAGACGAGGCCGAGCGGCGCGGGTTGCTCGTCGCCGTGACCGAGCCCGAGGAGCTGCTTGGGGTCGCGACCGAGCTCGCCGAGCGGATCGCGGCCGCGCCGCCGCTCGCCGCTCGCGAGGCGATTCGCCTGATCGACGACGGCTGCGACTCGCCGCTCGCGACCGCGCTCTCGCTCGAGCAGCGCGTGCTCTCGAACCTGTTCGCGACCGCCGACGCCCGGGAGGGCATCCGTGCCTTCAGCGAGAAGCGCGAGCCCCGATTCAGCGGGCGCTGACCCGAGGAGACGACCATGTTGTGGCAGCACGGCCCCATCTCGACCCTGAACATGCAGCTCAAGGGCGACCAGTCGAACGTCTCGGTGACCGTGCACATCGTCGTGGGCGGCGACCGCGTGGCGCTCGTGGACACCGGGCTCGTCTGGGCCTACGACCAGCTCGAGGAGGCGCTCGGCGAGCTCCGCATCCCCGTGGGTCGGATCGACCTCGTGCTGAACACCCACGAGCACATGGATCACATCGGCAACAACGCCCGGGTCGTGCGCGAGTCGGGCGCGCTCGTCGGCGCGCACCCCCGCCGGGCGGCCTGGATCGAGGACCACCGACTCGGGGCCGAGCAGATGGTGCTGCGCTTTCCCGACGCCGAGCCCGTCTTCGACCCGAAGCCCGAGTACCTCGACTGGATGGAGGAGGAGCAGGCGCCCGTGCACCTCCGCCTCCTCGACGGCAACGTGATCAACCTCGGTGGCGGCGTCGAGCTCGAGGTGATCGAGCTGCACGGCCACTCGCTGGGCGAGATCGGCTTCCTCGAGCGCTCGAGCGGCACGCTCGTCTTCGGCGACGCTCTGATGCCGACGCACGTCCCCGTGCTCTTCCTCTACGAGGAGCCGCATCACACGCGCGCGACCTGCCGGCGGATCATGCAGCTCGCCCGCGATCGAGACGTGCGTGCCGTGCTGTCCGGTCACGCCGAGCCGTGCGGGCGGGACGAGGCGATCGCCTGGGCCGGCGAGTGTCTCGAGCGGACGGTGCAGATCGAGCGGGCGATCGTCGAGGCGGTCCAGGAGGTGCCGGGCGGAGAGCTCGCTCGCATCCGCGACGTCGTCACCGAGCGGCTCGGGAAGCTCCGCGAGTGGCGCGCGCTGATCACGATCGACGGGCACCTGCGCGACCTCGAGCGGCAGGGAGTGATCGCGCGCTCCGGGGGCGGCTGGGAGCTGGCGGGCGGCCGCGCGGCGACCGGGATGGCGCCGTGAGCGTGAGGCCCCAGGCCGTGCTGGGCGCCGGCGTGATGGGTGCCGACATCGCGCTCAGCCTCGCGCTCGGCGGCGAGTCGGTCCGGTTGTGGGGCCGGCGCGAGGAGGGGCTGGCCGCGGCCGGCGTCCGGCTGCGCGAGAATGCGGCGTTCGTCGCGGGGGAGGGGCTCGCGACCGGGCCGGCGGTCGAGGCGGCGCTCGCGCGCGCCGAGGCCACGACGGAGCGCGCGCGCGCGCTCGACGGTGTCGAGATCGCGATCGAGGCCGTCTCCGAGCGGCTCGAGCTGAAGCGGGAGCTGCTCGCGGCGGCCGAGGCGGAGACGCCACCGGACGCCGTGCTCTCGAGCACGACCTCGTCGCTCAGCCCCACCCGGATCGCTGAGTCGCTCGCTCGGCCCGAGCGCTTCGTGGTCGCTCACTACGCCCAGCCGGCCCACCTGATGATGCTCGTCGAGGTCGTACCGGGCGAACGCAGCGGCGAGGACGCGATCGAGGCGGTCTCGGCGCTGCTGCGCCGGACCGGCAAGCTGCCGGCCCGCTGCGCGGACATCCCCGGCTTCGTCTGGAGCCGGCTCCAGCAGGCGCTCCTGCGCGAGTTCGCCTTCCTCGTCCGTCGCGGCGACGTGACCGCGGAGACCTGCGACACCGTGCTCAAGTACGGCTTCGCGCACCGCCTGGCGGTGATGGGGACGTTCGAGCACGCCGACCTCGCCGGGCTCGAGCTGATGGGCGAGATGGCGAAGGAGGTGTGGCCCGACCTCTCCCGCGACGTCGACCCGGACGACGGGCCGATCGGCGAGCTGCGCCGGCGCGGCGAGACCGGGATGAAGGCCGGGAGGGGTTTCTACGACTGGGCCGCCCGCGACCCGGACGCGTTTCGACGTGACCGAGACCGCGAGATCGTGCGCCGGCTCAAGCTCCTGCGTGGAGGGGAGGTCGTGCTCGGCGACGGTGGCCCCGCTGCGGCGGGCAGCGAGTCCTGACATCCTGTGGGCGGACGTTTCCGCGGCGCCGTGTTGACTCGCTCGGGACGCGTACCTAGGATTGGCTGACTGAGCAGGCCACTTCGATGAAGCCGCCGCCGTTCGACTACCACGTGCCCGAGACCCTCGAGGAGGCGGTCAGGCTGCGAGCCGAGCTCGGTCCCGATGCCTCGATCCTCGCGGGCGGGCAGAGCCTGATCCCCCTCCTCAACCTCCGCTTCGCCCGACCGAGCGCGCTGATCGACCTGCGTTGCGTGCGCGAGCTCGACTACGTGCGCGCGTGCGACGGCGGCGTCGCGGTCGGCGCGATGACCCGCCAGCGGGAGCTCGAGCGCGCGGCGGCGGCGGTCGGACTGAGCCCGCTCGTCCGCGAGGCGCAGCGCTGCGTGGCCCACCCCGTGATCCGCAACCGCGGCACCGTCGGTGGGACGATCGCTCACGCCGACCCGGCGGCGGAGCTTCCGGCGGCGTTGCGAGCGCTCGGCGGCCACGTCACGGCTCGCGGGCCGCGCGGGGAGCGCAGGATCGACGCCGCCGAGCTGTTTCGGTTTCACTTCACCACCTCGCTCGAGCCGGACGAGATCCTGACCGAGGTCTTCTTCCCCTCGCTTGCTGCCGGCGCCGGGTCGGCCTACCTGGAGCTCAGCCGCCGCCACGGCGACTACCCGCTCGCCGGCGTCGCAGCCGTGGTCGGAGACCATCGTGCGCGGCTCTGTTTCGCCGCGCTCGGACCGACCCCGGTGCTGGTCGAGTCCGACGATCCCGCCGACTGGGACGCCGCGATCGAGCCGGCCGGGGACATCCACGCATCGGCGGCGTACCGGCGCGAGCTCGCCGCCGTGCTCGGCAGACGGGCGCTCGCGCTCGCCCGGGAGCGCGCGACGGGAGGGGCATGAGACAGGCGGTCACGTTCACGGTCAACGGCGAGCGGGTGCGGCGCGAGGTCGAGCCGCGGCTGCTGCTCTCCGACTTCCTGCGGCACGAGCTCGGGCTGACGGGGACGCACGTCGGTTGCGAGCACGGTGTCTGCGGCTGCTGCACGATCCTCGTCGA
>WBZR01001108.1_pt2 | contig 20971 bp, 33 predicted proteins | sample 5204231 | NCBI WGS metagenome assembly WBZR01 (sample SAMN12412403, study PRJNA552823) | activated sludge metagenome | isolation source: activated sludge from anammox sidestream of wastewater treatment plant... | place: USA: Virginia | collected 2017-08 | reverse complement strand
CCACGCCGCCCGCCGGACGCGCCGCAGGCACCTCGGGTAGCCGGCCCGCGACTCGGCGTACAGGGCGGCCACGTCGCCGGCGTCGAAGATGCGGGAGTAGACCCGCACGTCATCGACGCCGCCGCTGAAATACCGGAACCCGGTCTGGGAGCCGATCCGCAGCGACGGGCTGCCGGAATCGTTCTTGAGCCCCCACCCGTAGCTCGTGCCGACCAGCCGGCCGTTCACGTAAAACGTCCAGCCGTAGCCGGCGTCGATGACCGCGACGACGTGATACCAGACGTTCGACGTCGGCAGGTAGTACCCGCTGTCGGCCCACCCCACGCCGTTCGCCAGCCCGGTCAGTTGCGAGTTCGTTCCGCCGCTGGCGCCGACCCCCAGCGACCAGCCGGTGAACGGCGGGTAGCCGTTATCCTCCCCGTTCATCAGGGCCATGCCGGCCTGAGGCAGCACGGGCCGGATCCACGCGGCGGCCGTGCTCCCGGCGAGCGCCGCCGGGAGGTAGGGCGCCACGACGTACTGGCTCGACGCCGCCGTAAGCCCCAGACTCCCCCACCCGCCCGGCCGCTCCCGCGCCCCCTGCCAGGTCGGGCCGTTCGTCAGCGTGCCGTGGTTGCGCCCGCACAGGTCCAAGAGCCGACTCGACCCGCGGTTCAGCGGCAGCTGAAGCCACCACGACACCAGCCCCTCGTTCAGCGGGTGCTGCGCGACGGGGTTGCCGTAGTCGAGGATGTCCGGCAGTAGCGCCGACCCGAAGCGCATCAGGCCACCGTCGCGTAGATGCCGCGGTAATTCAGTTCGTGGTTGCCGCCCGTGCCGTTCAGGTTCACCCCGGTGTTGTGGCTGACGAACAGGGTGAAGTTGTCCGGCACCACACCCCAGATGCCCGCCAGGGTCGGCGCGCCTATGACCGGGTAGCCGACGTTCGACGTGCTGGACACCGTCCCGGACCAGAGGAGCGGCAGGCGGTTGAGGATGTTCGTGTTCGTGACCGTCTCGGCGCTGTCCGTCCCGTCGAACACGTCCGGCCACGTCGGCGTGTCGTTGACCGGCTTGACTGCGTAGACGCGGATTTCCGTGTCCACAGTTGGGCTGGTGCCGGTCGTGATCTTGCCCGTGATCTCGTAATCGAGATACTTGTTCGTGCCGTTGCTGACGCTTGTCGCTTCGCGGCCGGCCACCCACGTCGAAGATGACGCGAGGGACGCCAGGGTGATCGTGAACGCCGCGTCGGCCGCGTAGGCGACCTTGACGTCGGCGTTGTCGAGGTAGCCCTGCCAGCGGCGCGGCGGGCGGCTGTGGCCGTCCCGCTGCCGGCGGCGCGGGGACCGGAACTCCGTCAGGTGCCCCGACGGGTGCTTCTGGAGCCAGTCGCTGAACCCCGCCCCCGGACCTGTGCGGGGGTCGAAGTCCATGACGTGCTTCATCGCGCAGGTGTGGCACAGGCAAACGATTTGCACGGCACGCTCCTTAACTCTGCATCGCGGCAAGGACGTCCTGGTACGACAGGCTGCCCTCGAACCCCATCGTCGCCGGGCTCGCGTTCGACCCGGTCCCGGTCGCCATCACCTTCTCGGCCCGGGTCGCGTTGCGCTTCGCGATCGCCGTCAGGTTGGCCCTTGACTGCGCCCCGGACGGGCCGCTGAAAATGTCGAGGATGCCCTGGCGGACGTTCGCGTCGGCCGCGTTGAGGATGCCGTTGCTGAGCATGAACTGCCAGGCGTCGCGCTCCCCCTGCGACCGGCCGATGAACTCCGTCCAGACCATCGCCTGCTTGGCGTCCTTGACCGGAACGTTCGTCCGCCACACGACGAACGCCGGGGCGGCCGCCTGGTTGTAGAGGGCGGCCACAGCGAACGCCTTGTCGGCGTTGGTCGGGTCGGCCTCCAGCGCCTGGCACTCCGGATCGGCGGCGGCGGCCACGTCCGCCTTCAGGGACTGCTGCTGGGTCGTCGTCAGGGGCACGGTCGCCTCCTACAGTTGGTCGTTGGTCAGTGGTTCGCGGTCGAGGGACAGTTCCTTGACGTGCCACAGCAAGTGGTACGCCATGTCCCTGAGAGGAGTGGGTTCGCGCTGCGGGTACGGCAGACCTTCGTAGGTCTTGGACGACAGGGCTTGGGTTATTTCCTCGTCGGCAGCCTTGACGGCGTCGATGCGGTCCTGGAGTTCGTCCTTCGGCAAGGACGGCAGATCAATCAGACCCGCCCCGGGTCCGTCTTTGTCGTTCAGCAGACGGGCGACGTCCGCGTCGGCACCCAACGCGACCCACTGGGCATACCCGAGTCCTCTCGGGTCGTTGTCAATCTCAGCGCGGAGTTGAAGAGTGTCTACCGGCATGACATGCCTCCATCACTCACGACGCAAGGGCGTTCGCGGCGTCGTTCTGCGTCACCGTAGTCCCCGTCCCGAACAGCTGCTCGCAGCGGGATCCGTTCCGCTGCGCCAGCGCGGCGAGCGCGTTCGTCGTCGTCGCACTGGCACTGGTGAAGATGCCTTGGAAGTTGGCGCGCACGTTTGCCAGCGTCGCGTCGATCGGCGCGCCTTGGAAGAGAATCTGGAGCTTGCTAATCTGAATTTGCTGGGCGGCGGCGAAGTCCGCCGCCGCGATTGCGTTGACGATCTCCTTCGGCGCGATGTCGTTCCGGAAAACGGTGATCGCGGTCCCGACAACACCGTTCACGGGGGACGGCGTTGAACCGTCGCGCCGAAAGTTCAGCACGGCTGCCAGTCCCGTGTGATCACCCAGGGCGATCAGCGCCGCGTAACCAAGGGACGCGGGGTCGTTCTGCAGTTCCGTCTTCAGCTGCGGCAGGTTCACCGGCATCACACCACCTCCTTCGACGTCAGACCCGCGACGAGTGCCCCGAGCAGGTCCACCATTTGCTGGAGGAGGACGAGCGCCGCGTCCAACTTGTCCTCCAGCGGCTTGTTACCCTTGGCCGCGCCGACAGTCTTCTTCTTGACGGTTTTCTTCACGGTCTTCTTGTCCTTGGCCATGACTCCCCCAATGATGCAGTCCGCGATCACTCCTCACGCTCGGTGATGATCGCCGGCCGATTGGCCTGATCGTACGTGATCTCCTTGACGACGCGACGGGGCTTCGGTGCCTCGACGTTGACGATCGGCGCCGGCAGTTCCTGGAGCGGGACGTGGACGACGACGTCGGGCGACTTGATTTCCGGGACGTGGACGACGACGTCCGGGGAGTTCACGGTGACGAGTTCCTTCGGCACGTGGACGTTCAACTCCGCCGGCGCGATGTTCACGACGGGCGCGAGCAGCGTCAGGTTCTCCAGCAGGGTGCGGATCTGCGCCATCCCCGCGTCGAACGCCGCCTTGAGGAAGTCTACCTTCGCTTCGTATCCCGCCGAAACTGCTTGCGCTTTCGTCGCATAAGCGGTCTCCAAAGACAGGACCTTCGCCGCGTACGCGTCCTCCAGCCCCCGCAGGCGCTGCTCCAGACTCGTCTCCAGCGTCTTCGCGACGCGCCCGTCCAGCGACTTGCCGAGACGGAGGACGATCTCCGTCTCCACGTCCCCGAGTCTCGCGTCCACGCTCGACTTGATCTCGTCGTGGACCGCCTTCGCGGCCTGCACGACGTCGTCGCGCGTCGCGTACGCCGGACGGCTGAGCAGACCCGGCACCCTCGCCTTAACGTTCTCCACGGCACGCCCTCCGCACGGCGTCGTACACCGACTTGGTCGTTTGTTTTGGCTTCGCCTTGTGCTGCACCCCGTTCGTCGTCACCTTCCCGTGCCCGTTCAGGGACTTCCCGTGCCCGTTCAGCAGGAGCTTGCGCGGGCCGAGGGCGCCGAACGCCATCCGGCCCGGCCGCGGCCGATCCGGCTCCACGTCAGCCTCCTGCTTGTTCGGACCGCGGTCCGGCTGGGGCGGGGCGGGTTGCTCGCTCGGGGGCGGCTGCTGGGCGCCGCCCGGGCCGGTCGGGAGCTGCGGGGCCATGGCACCCAACGCCTGGGGCAGGCCGACGGACTCCGGTCCGGCCCCCATGCCCGGCTGCCCCAGGGTGGGGGGACTCTCCGTCCCCGCGATCTCCTTCCCCCACGGCTCCGACGTGAGCGGCAGATCGAGCTCCTTGCGCAGCTCGTTCTTCGTGATCGCGCGGGCCTGGACCGCCTGGTTCAGTTTCGCCTGCTTGATGTCGTGGTCGTGGATCGGCTTGCAGCGGATTTCGACGATCAGATCGTCCCCGAAGAACGGGGCGAGGTGGCGCGTCAGTTCCGCGGCCACGTCGTCACATTGGTGCGTCAGCGTGTTGTTGAAAACGCCTTTGTGTTCGTCCGGCTCGGTGAAGCAGTACGTATCATGCCGACCCGGCAACCACTCGACCGACTTGATGGTCTGATACTTACCCTTGTTCGGTGGCTTGTGCCCCCGCGACGTGTCGAGCCGGTGGCACGGAATGTCCCCGCAGTCCGCTACCCACACGTACCACAGATCGGCGCTCCGTCTGCCGTAATTCGTTACCGTCCCGGCGCGGGACATCAAACCAATCGTGGACCGAATGCCGCACTTGGTGAGCAGCAACTGCACCATCGAAGCCCGGAATTTGCCCGACACGCAGACGCGGACGCTGCCGGACGGATGCCCGTTCCCGTCCGTGTCAAACCAACCAGCAAGGAACGCTAGAATGGATTCACGGTTGAAAGTAAACAACTGCCACCAAAAATCGGCGTCGTCCGCACGCAGCCGCAGGAGCCGTTCATAATGGTGACTCCCGCACTTAGCCTCCACGTACGGGACGCGGCAGCGGGGGTCGTGCCACTCGTTATTCTTCACACCCGACACAGGCAGCTTAGCTTTCTCACCGTACAACAACACACGCGTCGTCCCGTCCTTGTCGACTTGTCCGTCACCGAACAAAACACCCAAGGTGTAGGCATCGGGTAGTACCTCACCATTGCCATGCTGAACAGCGAATGTCTCCGTGGCCATCCCAACGCGAAGTTCGTCGGCCTTAGCGACTTGCCACTCCCGATTATCCTTCGTACTAACAGAAAACCTATGGTTGGGAGTACAATCCAAATGCGACCCGTCGGAAAACTTCACGCGCAACAACTGACGGTCGCTGCCCGTTTTGGCGACGGTGACACGACTCCACCGCTTGCCGTTCCACACCTCAACCGACTTCCCCGCGAAACTGCCGATGTGCCCGGCCCCGTCACGCGTGATGAGTGGCGTGTCATAAGCGACACATTCCGGTTGGAGCGTGACGAGATGGAGCTGCTTGAGCGTCGCGTACAGCGTCGAGTACGACGAGTCCTCCACCATCCCGGCGGCCGGCTTCGTGATGCCGAAGCCACCCATGATGAAACTGACGAGCTGATCCCAGCCCGCCTGGTACTCCATGTCGATCGGCGCCCGGCCCCACGGCTCCAGACGGCCGCCGGGCGGCGGGACGAGGAGCTGCCCGTGGTTCTCCGGCCCCTGCATCGTCGCCTCGATGTCGGCGCGGATGCGCTCCAGCTCCGCTTCAACCCACGGCTCGGAACCGTCCACCTCCGACAGATCGAGGACGGCGGACGGGTTGATGGATCGCTTCATCGCGTACCAGCGCGAGCGGTCCATCATCTCCACCTCGTCGATGTGGAGGCGGAGGCCAGTGAGCGGGGAGTACCCGTCGTACCGGAGGAGGGGATGGGGGTACTGGAAGCGGAGCATCCACTGGGCGGGGACGGCGGCGCCGACGGCGCTGTTCGGCGTCGGGTACGACGAGAACGGCCCGTACGGGTAGACGGGCTGGATGCGGTAGAATCCGTCCGGGAAGTCGGGGTTGACGACCGGCTGGGGGATGGCGATCGCCGTCGGGACGCAGTACATCTCGTACGGCGTCCCGAACTGGTTCGGCACCATCCACGTCAGCGCCGTCCCCGTCAGATCCTTCTGCTGGGTGACCCGGTACAGCCACTTCCCGAAGTAGTCCTGCCGGTTCGGCTTTTCGAGGAGTTCGACGAGATCGTACGGGCGCACGTACTTCGCCGCCCGATCCCCGTCCGGCGGATCGTGGGGGGTGACGGGGCGCTTCCCGTCCGGATGGTGCGGATCCTTCTTGAAAACCTGAAACTCTGCCTGCCCCATCATGACCGATTTGCGGTGGATGGCGACGTACGCGATGCCGAGGAAGTGCCGGGTCTGCTCCCAGCGATCGTCGCTCCACCCGCCCGGGGCCATGCTGCGCATCGCTTCGAGCAGGCGGACGAACGCGGCGTCCGACGTCGACGTGACGGAGCGGCCGTACGTGCCGCCGCGGACGGGGCGCCGGGCCGGGTACGGGAACTCCTCCCGGTTCCGCTGGGACGGGCTACGATCGCTGGTGTTGAAAATTTCCCGCCAGACGGCGCGGCCGGTCGGGGACGGCACGCCGCGGAACGGCTTGACGTCCCCGCCGATCTCGGCGCCTTTGGCGAGATCGCTGAGGAGTCCCATTTATCCCCCAGTGCTTTGAACGGCGTCTAACGATACCGTCCAGCACGTTAAACAACCAGAATAGCACCACGACGCGATGCCGCCGTCATTTCGATAAGAAGACATCGTCGGTTCATGATGCGCGTTTTCCCCTTTGCGGAAGACCCAAACAATCTTACAATCTAAGGGGGTTGGGGATTAAAGTCAACACCAACTGTCTGACCAGGGGTGACGATGCTCGCGAGTGAGCTGTACGCGCTGTCGCACGGGAAGTTGTGCAAGGGTCCGACGGAGTGCCACTGGTGCGGCGCCGCGTGCGAGCGCCTGTGGCCGCACGACGATCCGCCCCCCGTCCCGTTCATCCGCTCGCACTCGACCGCAAAGCGGCCCGGGAACGCCTACATCTGCGTCGGCTGCTGGACGTGGCGACGGAGACGCGTCACAGTCCCGTTCCTGACGAACTGCGAGTACGTCGACCTGGCCGCCGCACCGGACTACGCGTGGTGGGTTACTGAGGAGGGGGCGTTCGCCCTGCGCGCGGCGGACTACGCGACGATCGCGAAACTCCTCGTCCGGCCGCCGCTGCGCTTCTGCCTCGCGCTGCTGGACGGGGACGGGGCGGTTAATCATCTGCAGCTCATGCTGGCGAACGACGTGAGGGAGATCAAGGGGGACACGCCCCTGGAGTTTACCGTGAACGGGGTGCCCCACACGTACAGCGTGTACGAGCTGGAGGAGGCGCTGAAGGGGACGGACACGACGGGGATGACGGCCGGGACGCGCTTCCTCGCGGCGAGGCTCGCGCCGCACGTCCCGGCCCCGACGAAAGACGATCCGGATCGCGGGCGGGGACGGCCGCCCGCGATGCCGGACGCGAAGACGACGACGAAAAAAATCGTGCGGAGGTGACGGCGGTCAATCAGCGGCGGCCTTCGGCAGACGGCGGAGGAGCGTCAGTTTGGCGCGGTTCAGACCGTTCCCGAACGTGAACCACTTAACGTCCAGACGCTTCGGGTCGTCCTTGCCGAGCGCGTAGACGGTGACGCCCGTCACCTTGCCCTGCGCCCAGCCGACGGACAGATGCCCGTCCCCCGTCGAAACGCCGACGCCTATCGTCGTGTCCCCGTTGACGATCGTCTCCTGCACGAGGTACCCGTCCCCGACGCCCGCGATCGTCACGACGGAGTGGTACGACTTGCTGCCACTCCCCCCCTCACTCCACCAGACACCGGACCACGGATCCTCCGACGCCTTCACCGCTTTGGACAGATCCTGAAGACGATCAGTCGTCGGCCCACTACGATCCGCGCCGCGCGTCCACGCCACGCAAAACGGCAGCAGGCATATCCCGACGAGCAGCCACGGACGGACGGACGGCAGCGTTGCGTTGCGCACGATGTTTTCCCTCTCTAAGGGTTCAGGTAAGCGGCCTCCGCCGCCCGCATGAGATCCACCTCACGCAGGATGACGGACGGGTACGCCCCCTCGTCGATGCGATCCCGGATCCACAGGCGCGTCGCGTGCCGGTACGCGGGCCAGTCCGGCGCCGTGTTCGGCTGCCCCGCGTCCTGGGCGCGCAGCAGGTACCGGGTGGCAGTGTCCGTATGCCAGCCGTTGACGTGGATCCACGGCGGGGTGACGGTGTTGTCCCACGCGAGGCGCTGGACGGTAACCCACAAACAGGCGTCGATGCGGGCGATCAGGATGGCGGCGCGCCGGCGTGCCTCCGCCGTGCCGGACGCGTAGCAGCGATTGAGCGTCGGGCGGGCGAGTTCACCCGCGGCGCCGAGGACGGCGTGGGCGCGTTCCCGCTCGCGGAACGACGCGGCGTCCAGCCGCCCGGCGTGCGGCGTCAGGACGATGTCGGACAGCAGGAAGATGACGGCGATGTGACTCAACGCGGTTCCCTCCGTTGCTCAACCCCGACGGAACGGCACCCTCCCCACCCGGACGTCTGTCCGGCGGACTCCCGGCGCCGCGCCGTCGGGTGCTTCGGCATTATACGCGACGGAGGACGGTGTCGGCGGCGGCGACCAACAGACCGTCCGACTCGATCCGGCTGCGGGCGGCGGCGATCCGACCCTTGTCCCGATGGATCGGCTTGGCGGCGCGCCACAGGAGCCGCCGCTCCTTGCGGTTCAACACGTCGTCGACGCGGGAGCCGGCGACGCGGATCTCACGCGGACCGATGTACACGTCCGCGTCCAAATTGACGCTCCGGACCCCGCCCCCGTCCAGCGCCCACTCGTGCGGGCACGTCTCCAGGGACGCGAGCAGATCCCGGACGGGGCGGCGGACCGGCTGCCCGACGCCCGTCGCGGCGGAGAACAACCACGAACCAACTTTCGCCCCGCCGCGGCCCGCGAGGTACGCGAGCTTGACCGACCGCCAGCCGAGCCGGACGGTGCGAAACGCGGTGCTGATGGCGCCGGCGACGAACGTGTGCAGGGTGCCGGCGGCGACGACGACAGTGGTCACCTGCTCCCCGAGCGACAGCGCGGAGAACAGCGACCAGGCGTACGACAGGACGCTGAGAACCTCTTCCACGGGCAGAGCCCTCCTGTTTGCGACAGCGGATCGCTCAGCCAACGAGCTTCGCGTCCCCGCTGTCGAGATCCACTTGGAGCGAGTACGTCTTGACGCGTGCCGGCGGCGGGGGAGGCGGTGGGGGTGGCGCGTCCGGCTTCGGGTACACGCGGGCCGCCCACGCGAAGTCGTCCTCGTTGATGTCCGATCCCCCGACGATCGGCCGGCCGGTCCGGGTGATGGAGTTGGCTGTAGCCGTGCCGGACGATGAGGCACCGAACGCCGTGGCGGAGAATGTACAGGTGCCGAGGAGTGTGCCTGAAGAAGCGTCCGCCACGTTGGTCGGTGGCGGCCCGGTCCTGATGGGAATAGTACCAGCACCAGTCCCGCCGTCGATACGGTCCACGAGGGCGTCGCACGCCGCGTTGCGGGCGGCGGTGGATATCTTGAAGTTGCTGGCCCATAGGCAGAGGAACAGGCCGAGCAACAGGCAAGTTAGCAAAGGGAGCATAGTTCCTCCGAGTTAGGGCGACCAGGAGGGGGAGGAACGCCCTACCCCTCTCCCGGTACTGAACGGCGTCACCCGTTTACTGCTTCTTGGCCCATTCGAGGAATAGGTTCCAGAGGAACAGCCCGACCGCGGCCCAGTTAATGGCCTTCATCGTAGTCGGGTCTGTGTCGGCGCTCTTGACGGCAGCCTTCAGCTGCTCAAGACCTTCCTCTTGCGTTGAGTGTACTTCGGGATGGTCGTGGGGGATGAAGGATGCGGCGAACCCGGCGCAAACCCAGGTGCAGTGGACCATGCAAGCATTGTCAATGCTCGTGTCGCCGGTGAGGCGGGCAATGACATTCTTGCCGGCTGCAACGAAGTCGTCTTGGCCCGGGTAGGCGAAGGTGCAGTCGTGGTGCCCGACGCCTACAGTTACTTTTTTAGACATTCCGTACTCCATGAAACGGGCGAGAGGTTGGTGATATCAGTATCTACCATCCTTGAAACATCACACGAAGGAGTCCTCTACTTAGGGGTTTTCTAGTAATGGAAGCTGGTCGATGGCCTCGCTGATGTTGTTGGCCAGCCAGTGGCACGGGATCACGCTGTTCTGCAGCGCCACCCGGCTGGCCCGGTCCCGCATCGACCGGGCGGCGTCCTCCGCGACCTCCCGCTCCTCCGGGGACAGGGCGACCACGTCCGGTGCACTCGTCTGCCCCAGGAAGCGCAGCACCGCCTCTAGATCTGGCGTACCGGCCTGCCGCCAGTACGCCGCCTGCGCCCGCGCCAGGGCGCGCTGCCGGCGGGTGGCCAGGCGCATGGCGGCGATGCGGTCGCACCCCTCGACGATCTCGGCCCGCAGTTGTTCAAGGTCCATTGTTCCTCCACTTAATAGGTACGGGTAGTTGTCCAGTCACCACTGCGCGCCAGCCGCATAGACTGATCAAGTTGCGCAGCGCCCGGCGGCGGTTGTCCGCGCTGTTGCGAGTGTCTACCGCCGCCTCGGCGTGGGACCAGATCATGTAGACGTTAGTGGCGCGGTCTCGGTCCTCTTGCCGCCCCTCGCTGTTGAAGCTGCGCCAGTATTCGTAGGCAATCTGGTTGAACCGGGTGGCGGTCGTGTAGCTCGGCAGTCCGTTGGCAAGGGCAAGGGGTGGTAGGGGTGTCTCGTGCTCCGGGAGCATTGAGGCTAGGGTCAGCAGTGCGATGGTCGTGGGGGTCATGGTGTCTCCAGACCTGGAGAGTCTGTTAGCGTCAGATACTTGGCGGGCACCATCCGCCATGCGTATAGGGTGCCGGCGCGCCCCCTCCCCAGAACGTCACGAATGGGGTGGGTGCCACGAGCACTGTGGGAGCGGCCGGCGTGGGTCCGAGTACCCGGCGCCATCCCTGTGCATCCTTGTGCCAGCCGTCCTCGGCCCAGCGCTGTTCCTGAGGGGAATAGACGGGTGGTGCCTGCCGGACGGTGTGAAGCGTTGGCCAGCCGTCCTCGGCCCAGCGCTGTTCCTGAGGGGAATAGACGGGTGGTGCCTGCCGGACGGTGTGAAGCGTTGGTAGGATGCTGGTGTTGTGAGGCACCGTTGGTAGGACGCCGGCATGGGTCAGGGCTGGGGGTGCCTGGCGCGTGCCGGCTGGGATGCACGTGATGAGCAGCATGGTGATGTACATTGTAGCACCTTGTGACAAATGCGGGGGTGCTTACCCTCGGCTCCCGTCCAAAACCTCGGTTGGGCACCCCCGCGCCGCTCGGGACTCCCCCTCCCCCATCGGCCACCGCCAGGCCGTGAGGAGCCCCGGTGGATTCTAGGCGGCCATTGAGCCGGCGACGCGGATGGCCACGGCGCCGTTGGGGATTGCCTGGGAACCGCGCAAGACGCCCATGCCCTGCGTGCCCCAGGAATCAGACCAGCTATTCCAGATGAGCAGACCGAACGATCCCGGCTCGACCTCGACAAGGTCTAAGGCGCAGACGCTGTGGGACCACCAGTTGAAATCGACCATGCACGGGATGCCCATGAGAAGGCAGCTGGCGACTTGATCGAAGTTCAAGTTCTGGTCGTAGACGGCACGGGTGAGATCGCAGAAGTCCTCGGTGACGATGGAGAGCGCGGCCTCTGTCCATACTTCCGGCTTGTCGTTGGCGCGGGACATGGACTTCTCGGGCCAGGTGCGTACCGTCGGGTAGCCCTTGGTGCGGGCGAACTCGGCGCTGAGGCCGCACCAGCCGCCCTCATCTCTGAAGTTCTTGATCTTGCAGGCGACGGCGTGAGGGGATAGGCGGACGTAGGGGGCATGGTTGAGGGCGCGGACGACGGTGATGGCGCTGCCGGTCGAGTAGGCCCAGCAGTTGCCGGATACGAGGACTGTCCCGTTGCGGCGAGTTACGAGAGTACCGTTAGGTACGGTAGCACAGTAAACAAGGTCATCATAGTGGTCTGTCTCTATGTGCTTCTTGCGGTCGAGACAGAGCCGGTCCTCTCTTCCTATAGTCAGAGTATAGGACTCTTTACTGTTGACGACCCTCCCTTCGTTGTACCCGCTCTTGATAGTAGCGGTCTGAGGATCGTTCTTATCCACAACTCCTCGCTTACCGATACGAAGATGGAGTATCTGGAGGTCATCAATTAGAGTTTTACTACTACTCCAGAACTGAGGAGTCTCGGCTCCGTGCGTCTGGTCCCCGAACCATTCGAGGAATAGGCGTATCTGTCTTGTACTCGCACACCGGACTATGTCGGGGAGCTTTTTATATTCCGCTCTATAAGGACGATTCCCGACATAGCAGTTATTCCTCACCCACTCGGCTAAGGCCCCAGCACCGTAACGAGTCCAGACTCCCTTTCGAGTCGGCTGTTCGTTGAACCCTACCCTCCTGGCGAGAAGGGCGTATTTCTCATACCTCTCGGGATCAAAGCAACAGAAACTAACTTGATTCTTCGTAGAATCTGAGCCTCCGGCATACCCGCAAGATATGATGACGGAGAGGAGGGCAACAAAGTCGTCCCCGGAGTACTTCCTTAAGTCTCCCTCAACCGCCACCTCTTCGAGTTCAACGCCGAGACACTCTCTCGGGGCGTGCATTAGACCGGTATACCATCCTAACTTATCGGCCCTTTGGAAGACGTACTTGTTAGAGAGGGTCCGTGCTCTCTCGTCCCACTTCCTGACAAGCATACGGTGGTTACGGGTAACCCCGAAGTCTACTCTACGGTTAGTAGAGTAGTATATCTCGTCTGTGTACCGGTACGCATGGCCCTCTGTCGGGGACTGGAACTCCAAGCGGTGTGTGAGAGGGTTAACACTACCGAGTTTGTCTTTCCAGTTGTAGTCAGGCCAAAGCACCCACCCACTTTCGGTGAGTACTTCAGTATCCTTGGTATGCGAGTAGCCCTGACCGTTCTGATCGAGGCTGGGGATGGCTTTGCCGTTGTCGCCGGTCAGGCGGATGTCGCTCAGGAGTGCCTTGCCGGCCTTCAGTTCCTTGAGGAGGTCGGACCAGTCACTCCTGGGGCGGATGGGGATGTCGCTCGGCGGGGCGAACATGGATTCGGGGTAGAGGCGGTAGTCGCGCGGGACATAGCCGTGCCCCTTCCGCTCACCGTCTACGGTCGGGTAGTAGACGGCATCCTTGACGGCGGCGTCATGGATCGTCTCGTCGTCGATGATGAAGGGTTTGGTGCGCTTTGCCATAGTTATGATGCTTTGCGGTAGGGGGTGTGGTGTGCAGGTGCCAAGTGCTTGTTGATGTCTGTCATGGTTTGGTCCGGGCTGACAACCGGATAGCTGGCGATCAGTCGGTTGCCGTCGTAGATATATAGGTAAGGGAGAGACGGCGGGGATTGCTTACCGGCGCTGGCCCAGAAGGTGGTGGCACCTTTGAGGTCCACGTCCTTATCCCATATCCGCCACGCCTTCCAGTCCTTACGGGCCGGGTCCGAGCCACAGACCTTGTCGAGGTAGGTGCGGAGTTCTTGTCCACGCAGCACGAGGTCTTGCTTGATAGTGCAAAGCTTGCCGGTCTCGTACAGGATCAGCACGCGCAGGTTGGTGATCTTATCAGGCTGGGGGCCGGGGGGAGTGGGGCCGGGGGGCTGTGGCCCTGGAGGAGAAGGGCCGGGGTCTCCGACCCTGAAAGAATAGCGGGCACGGTCGATCTTCTTGCTGTCGAAGTCAACCACGAGGAGGGATACGGAGTAGGTGCCGGGTGGTGCCCAGACGTGGAGGGCGTTGCCGACCTCGCGCACGTTGCTTGGGTCCAGTCCGTAGACATCCCACACGCATTGGGCTTTAGCGCCGATGCCGGAGGCGGTGAGGACGATTGGCGTGTGGGGTGGATAGACGTTCTCGCCCTTGATGGACGGTTGGGCGGTACAGGCGTGGGCACAGGCGAGGAGGGTGACCACGAGCCATAGGGGTGTTAAGCGTTTCATTGGCTTTTGTGTTGGTTGATGTATTCCCGTGCCAGCTGGTCGTGACACTCCAGCACATCCCGCAGGGCCGCCAGCGCCAGCGCGTCCTGCGCCGTCGGGACCGCCGTGACGGCGGCCTTGCCTTCCTTCGCGTCCTGCGCGCCGACGGCGCACAGGCAGCACAGAAACAGGAGGCTAGCGAGCAGCGTTGCCGAACGCACGTCAGGAACCCTCAGCGCTGAGGCGGCGCGGCACCCGCGCCGGTTGTCACGACAGGGTATTCTAACAACACGGACGGGAAATCAGAACATGAATTTGTGCCGTTTCCGCGACGATCAACCCTTGGGGTCCACCTCTGGTGGGGCGTCGGCTCGCTGGTCTTGACCGTCGTCCGCGACTTGACGTACTCCGCGACGACGTACGCGTTCGCGAGGAACATGAACACGGCCGTGATGACGTTCGTCAGCGCCCCCTCCAGCTTCGTCGCGTCCGCGGCGGATATGACGCCCAGCGTGATCCCGACGGCGATGCACAGCTTCAGCAGCGTGGCCCAGAACTCGCTCGTCTTCCAACCCTTCTGCGTGTCGCTCATGGTCCGTTACTCCTTGTCGGCTGGGCCGGCGCCGGCCTTGATCTGACGGAGGGCGTCGAACTCCCGGCGCAGCGTGTCGGTCAGACTAACCATCTTGTCCCGGCAGTGGTCCGTCACCCGCTGCAGCGCGTCCTTGAAGTCGTCGCGCGTCTCGCGCAGGTTCTTCTCGTGACTCCCGACGAGGGCGGTTATCTGCGCGTCCTTCGTCGCGATGATGCTGCTCAGTTGGGCGTCCTTGCCCGGCAGGTACTTGAACAGGAACCAGCCGAGGACGGCGCCGAGCAAACCCGTGCCGACCCAGCCCGAGTTGCCGGCCAGCGCCTCCGGGGCCGCCGGGACGAGCTGCGCGGCCAGCGACGTGCAGTAAACAACCAGCGCGAACGGAGTGGACGTCTGCATCGCGATGCCGCCTCCGACCTGTTACCGTGAAACAGAACACCCTTGTCCAACTGGAACGATAACAAGGTGAAGTTTTTAGATCAAGCATCGCCGATGTTAGACAGACAACCGACGCGCCATGGCCGCGTCGATCCGGGCGAGCGTCTTCGTCGCGACGTCACGGTCCAGCGAGCTCTCCGCCGTCTTGATGAAGCAGCGCAGGACGGTCGGGACGCACACGCCGATCGCGTCCTCCAGCTCGCGCACGCGGGCGCGCAGGCAGTCCACGCACCACTCGGGATCGCGGACGTGCCGGCAGTCGCCGAGCGTCCGGCCGCTGTCGCTCACGACGCACCCCCTTCCGGCGGGACGAAGCGCAGGCGCAGGTACTTGTGCCGGACGAGTTTCTCCAGCAGCCGGTACAGATCCGGATCGACGTCCGCGTCGATCCGGACGGTGCCGTAGAACCCGGTCTCGGCGCGGTACGCCATCAGGTTGCCGACGACGCAGCGGAGCAGGCGGATCTCGTCCGGATCCGTCAGACGGAGGGCCGCGACGACGTCCGCGACGTCGCCCGGATCCGCGAGCAGTCGCCTGTCCAGACTCCCGACACTGCCGAGCGGTTCCGTCACGAGCGTACACCCTCTACTAGGTGAAAAACAACACCCGGCCACTCCTTACGCAGAACATGGTCGAGCACAACACCAGGTGATGATGCGCCCCACCAGCACCCGTACTCGGCGCGCCGGCAGCGTAGCTCCACTCCCCCGGCCTCCAGCGCCAGCACACCGGACAGGGACGGGGAGTACCAGTCCAGTTCCGTCGTCAGCGTCACCTCAGTGACGGGCTGGCACGCAAACAGGGTGTCCGCTACTTGCAAAAACGCCTCCGCGGCGATGGTGAGGTGCTCGATGAACCCGCGCCGGGCCACGGCCTTCAGCACGTTAGTATACTTCACCCACACCTCCGCGGCCCCGGACTTGTACAGCCCCGGCCCGGTCGGGGACGGGGAGCTTCCCCAGCTGTACCCGGGGAAGGAGCCGGTCCGCTCCTTGTACGCCCAGACGACGTCCTGGAGGACGCGCCCGCACCCGAAGACGCGCTGCCAGTTGTGCTTGTCGACCGCGTACTGGAGGCGGTAGGACAGATCACCCTTCAGACACTGGGCGCGGACGAACTCGGCCCGCTCCGCGTCACCCCTGTGTTCTTCGAGCAGGTCGGCATAGGCGAGCCGCGCGGAGTCGTCGTCCGGGTCGGCGAGGATCGCCTGCAGCTGTCGGTCCAGGTTAGTCACGGCGGCTCCTTCCCGTCACACCGCCTGACGGCGAGGGCTCTTGTAGATAAGCCTCGACGTCGGCAAACGAGGTGCCCTCAAAACGGACCTGGGTCCCGTCAGTGAACGTGACGCGGTAGCCGACGTAGTCGTAGTGACCGTGCGTGTACCGCACGACGGACTCCACGGTTTTCCCGACCAGTTGTTCTAGTTTCATCACAGTCACTCCCTCCCCAGCAGCAGGTCGATCGCCCAGCAACCGCGGACGTGCGTCTCCGCACACCCCGTCCACGCGAGGCCGTCCTCGCACTCTGGGCACGTGTACCAGTGCGAGCCGTGCATCAGACGGTTCGTCGGATCATCCGGCGGGTACGCGTAGAACCCGCCTTTTCCGTCACATCGGGAACAAACCTCACGCAGCTCGCCGCGCAGATGCCGGACGACAGGGTGCGTGGAATCGGCGCCCGCGTCCAGCAGGGCGTCGACAAGGACCGGGTACTCCGCGAACGCGAAGCGCTCGTAGACGTCCCGCGCGACGTCGCGCACGGCCGGCGTCAGGTACTTCCGATCGAACGTCTTGGGCCGACGGCCGCGCTCGTGCCGGAACCGGAACTGTCCGGGATGATCCCCCGGGTCCGTCCACGACGTCGAACACCATTCGCTCGGGCACGTCCCCGTCGACCAACTTCACGAGACGGCCGTTCGGACTCAGGCAGCAGTTGCCGGCGAGCGGCCCTAGATGGATCGGATCCCGGGGATCCTCCCCGAAGATGTCCCACAGGATTTCCGCCTTCTCGGCCCGCGTGACCTCGGATACGGTCGGATCGGGCGTCTCGTCCACGACGAAACGACGCGTCGCCCGGAGCTGCTCACGACTAGCGAACCGCTCCGCCTCGTCCGCCACGTCCCAGTCCATCAACGCCCGCTCGATACGTTTGTAGTGGTCCGTAACGTCCAGCCCGTACCCGCGGCGGACCCACGCGGGATGCTGGTTGACGAACCGCTCGTAGACGGCGCAGCTGAACAGTGCCAAGCGACGGTCGCGCCGGCGGACGTCCTCCTGATCCCCGAACGGACCGTACAGCACGCGGACCCACTCAACCATTGCGACGGGGTCGTACCCCGTCAGCCAGTCGTTTCGCGTCATTTGCGCCCGTCCCGGTACTTGCGGCGCGGGTCCGAGAAGAAGAACGGATGGCCGGCGAAGTGCCCGACGAACTCCAAGATGAGGATCGGGCCGAACAGCACGTGTCGGGCGCAAACGACGGCGAGTCGGTACAGCGTGTCCTTCGTCATGTAACCCCTCCCTAAGTGGTGCCCAGAACGCGGCGCGCCCGGCGGCAGTCGCCGATCGTCGGCGGCTCCCCGCCGAGCATGGGCAGATGATCCGGCACGTCCGGCGCGACGGAGTCGGCGCTGCGGACGAACGGCTGGAGCGCGTCCCGGAACAGCCGGATGTGTTCCTTCGCCTTCGCGAGCTGGGCGTGGCACGCCTCCAGTTTGGCGCACAGCGCCGCGACGGGATCCCCGGGCGGGGGGCGCTCCCCGACACGGACCAGGCAGGCGCACGCGAGCGCGTGCATGCGGCTGACTTCGGCGGCTAGCAACTCCTCGTCCATCACGGCATCGACCCTCGCGTCAAGATGGTTGGCGATGTCCTGTAAAACCCGAACGGCCCGCTGATCGTCCGTGACCCCCATGCCTTACCCCCTGCCGAGGATTGTGTCGAGCGCCCAGCAGCCGCGGACGTGCGGACACACCTCCTCGATCGGCGGGCCGCACGTGTTGTGGTCGTGACTGCCATCGAGCGGGGAGCCGCAGCAGCACAGTTGACGCGTGTCCCCGACACGCAGATGGCGCAGCAGACGACCGTCCGTACACCCGGCCTCCTCCAGCGCGTCCGCCAGCACTACCAACCGCGCTGGATCGAGGTGGCTGGATTCGGTAGTGCCGGTGCCGTCACAGGCGGGGCACACGACCACTTTCTGCGGCGGGAGCATGGTGTACTTGCCGTGCCTGCGGTCCCGGCGCAGTTGCTCCTCGTCAGAGACGCGGACGTGCTTCCGGCCCTTGCACCGCACGCACGGATAGTTCACCCGCTCCTCGTAGGCGGCCCTCGCCAGCGTCAGTACGGTCGGGTTGAGCCACACGTCCCGGACGACGCACGCGTCCCGCGCGGCCTCCCACGTCTCGCGCTCCTGTTCGGACAAACCGGCGCCGCGGATCGGCCGCACCTGCTGGTGGGCGAACTCCCGCACCGCGGCGTGGGCGACGGGATCCGTCAGGTAGCGCTTCTCGGACACTGTAGGTCGGAACGGATTCCCGAAGATGTCGCGGAGGAGATCCACCTTCACCCGCGCCGTCGGCGGTTCCGGGTGCCCGACGCACCACGCCCGCGCCTGATCGCGGGCGGAGTCCGACAGCACTCCGACGGAGTTCGTCGGCACGGACTCGCTCTCCGCGGCCCGGTAAAAATCGGCGAGCAGGTGCCACGTCGGTCCCCGCGCCAGTGGTCCCCGCGCCAGTGCCATACACGCGCAGCAGAACAGCCGGAGTTTGCGCCCGCTCGCCCGGAACTCGTGGCAGCCTCCGTCCGGGCGTACGAACAAAAGGCCCTGCGGGCCGTCGTCCGGGCCGATCAGCCAGTTCAGCAGCCGCAGCGGATCGTCACTCGTCAGCCAGATCTGCTCGTCGTCGGTCATGAACCCGCTCCATCACTTCGCCATCAGCCCCTTCGCCCTGCGGTACTTGAGCGTCTCCAGCTCGGAGTAGTGGAGCTTCTTATCCTCCCCGTACACGTACACGCTCTCCGCGTACACGGGCATCATGCCGGCGCGCAGGCCCGGGTCGATCGGGACGTAGTCCCCGTCCAGCGGGCCGCCGACGAGGAGCGCCGCGCTCAGACCGTCCCCGTCGACCTGACTGACGAGCGTGTCCTGGACGAGGCGCCGCGCCTGCCGCTCCGCCCGGTCCTTCGCGAGCTGCTCCGCGAATCCCAGGCCGAACACGGCGGCCGCGTCCCCCACGTCCGCGGGCCGGATCGTCTGCCGCTCCCCGGCCGATGCCTTGACGGCCCGGCGGAGCTGCTTCGCGTAGTCCCGCAGTTTGTCGTGCGCGAGATCCCCGTGCGCGTCACGATCGCGCAGCGTCTGCGCCTCCTGATCCATCTCGTCCGCGAGCTCCAGCACGACGTCGTGCAGCGCCATGGTCACCGTCCCTCCCCCGTTTTCGGGTACTGATCGATGCTCAAACCGAACGTCCAACCCTTGTAGACGACGTCGTGGACGAACTGGCCGCCGAAGAACTCGGGTCCGATCTCCTCGCGGTGCGGATCCACGTGGAGCGTGACGGACCGACCCGCGTCCAGCGCGTCCAGGGCGAGTTGCTTGTACCTGTCGAGGAGCGCCGCGAGCTCCGCGCGGTAGGCGGCGCCGACGAAGACGGAACGCATCACGCCCCCTCCTTTTCCTGATCCTCCAGACGCGCGAGTTCTTGCCGCAGCCACGCGATCCGCTGCCGGTTGCGTGCGCGCTCCTGGTTGTCGAGATGGTTGAGCAGGTACGCGAGGGACTTCGGCGGCGTGATCCGGCTACCCTCCGTGAGATCCGGCATGTCCTTCCAGTCCCGGACCTCGATCCGCTCCAGCGAGTACCCGAGGGCGCGGAGGACGTCGTCCAGCCAGCCCTCCCCGTCGTAGAACAGCTCGTCCCCGACGTACCCGGCCAGGTTGAGATGCCTGACGATGGTGATCTCGTTCCGCGCGTCGGGTCGGGTGATCCGAACGGCCCCGCGATCCGCGAGACGGATCGCCATGTCCAGGGCGTGCGCGAGCTCCCCGTCCCCGAGCGCGTGCCGCGCGAACTGCGTGAGCTGGGCGCGCGCCGCCTGCCACTGCTCGCGGGTGACCGTCGCGTCTGTCATCAGCGTGTCCTCGTTCGTTAGGTGTTACCAGCACTCGTGGGCGCGGCGCGAGCGCCGCTGGTCCCGCTCGCGCTCCTTCTTCAGGCGCCGCTGCCGCCGCCGCGCCTCCACCCGGTCCTCGTCACGATTGAGCCCGCCGACGTGATAACGGTTGCAGAACGGGCACAGGTACACGTCCAGCGCCTTGCAGCGACCCCTGGCGAAGATGCGGCGCTGGAACAGATCCCGGTAGTGCTCCGCGTCCCGCTCCGCGCGGAACGCGTTCCCCTGCGCCGTCTTCTCCCGGCACGCCCGCCGCCGCGCCGACTCCCCGCTCATGACGACTCCCCCCGCGGCTCCGCGACGGGGAAGACGAGGAGTTCGCCGCTCCCCTTGCACAGCACGCACGTCGCCTGCGGCGGGTTGGGCGCGCAGACGAAACAGCGGACGATCATGCCGGGTCGGCGGGTCGGCGGGTCCGACTCCTCCGTCCGCTGCTCCCACTCGCTCGGCCCGAGATTGCCGGTGAAGTAGTCACTCAGCAGCCGGCACGCGTTCGTCTGCGCGAGCGACTCCTCGCGCGTCAGCACCTGCCCCGGCAGGATCTCGATCGAGATGTCGTTCGCCGCGGCGCGGGACGTCGTCTTGTGCGTCAGGTGCTGGAGGAGCTCCAGCGCGAAGCGGACGCGGGCGGGCGGTGCCGCGCTGTGGGCCGGCGCGAGCGAGGCTGGCGGCTGCCAGCCGAACGGGAACGGCACGATTTGGTACGGATTCAAAGTCGATTCCCCCTACGATGAAGCGGTCAGAAACAACGTCACGCAGCCGCACGCGCACTTGACGCGCGGCGCCTGGTTGGCACCCTCCGTGAGGACGGCGCCGTTACACGGGATCGGCCGGTTCGGTTCCCGGCGGCGCCGATCCGTCTTCGCGATCAGTCGGCCGCAGCGACTGCAACTGTGACTCATCACCCTCCTCCATCT
>WBZR01002193.1_pt1 | contig 20985 bp, 14 predicted proteins | sample 5204231 | NCBI WGS metagenome assembly WBZR01 (sample SAMN12412403, study PRJNA552823) | activated sludge metagenome | isolation source: activated sludge from anammox sidestream of wastewater treatment plant... | place: USA: Virginia | collected 2017-08 | reverse complement strand
CAGGCTTCAGAGAGAGAATATAGATCTTTTTTATTGAGAGAATATATTTTTTCTGAAGCAATTTTTCAGCTTCCTGAGCTTGATAAGTCAATTAAATCTAAAATAGAAAATATAAGGATAGATATTTTTGATCTTGCAGAACTTCCCTGGTTAGCTGCTGAGTATAAAAATAGTTTAAGAGAATTTATTCAGAATAGTTATGATATTAAAGTAATGTTGTTTGGCGGACTTGAATTTATTGTTAAAAATGAAAAGATTAAAGAAAATGAATGGAAAAGTAAAAAAAGAAAATTAATATTATGTTACCTAATTTTAAATCAAGGGAAGCAAATAAGCAAAGATAAAATAATTGATCTGTTTTTCAATGAAACTTCAATAGAAAATTCAGATAATTTGTTTCATCAGGCGGTTTCAAACATCAGAACGGCACTAAAATCTGCTTATAATGCTTCATTAACATCTGCAAATACCGGTATGCAAAGTGATAAACAATTTATTGTTTATGAAGGGAAACAATTAAAAATTGCATCAGGTATTTCAGTGTATTCAGATACCGGACATTTTGACAGTCTTATTAAGAAAGCTTCACAAGCAGAAAATTCTTCTGATAGCATTGCGTTATATAAAGAAGCAATCAATTTATATTCGGGAGATGTACTTGAAGGATTTTATGAACCATGGTGTGAAGAAATCAGATTACAATACAAATCAAAATATATAAGAGTTCTGGAAGATTTGATAAAAATATTATTTGATAAAGAGTTTTATAATGAAGCTGAAATTTATGCTGAAATTCTTATAAATAAAGAGCCTTTAAATTCAATTGGTTATGAAATCCTAATTCGTTCTTTGTTAAGTAATGGTAAGCAAAATACTGCAAAAGATAAATTTGATGATTTAAAGAGAACTTATTCAGAAGATTTGAATGAAAATATTCCACTAGAAATGGAAAAAAGAATTATTTCGTATTTTAAACAATAATTTTTAATGATGTGTATGTTCTTCCAAATCCTGACCATCAGGAAAGTGCATTATAAGATCAATATCAATATCAGGATGAATGCTTTTTGAAACGGGGCAGTGCAGTGCTACAGCTTTAAGAATCCCTCTTTTTTCCAGAGGAATATCAGCGGGGAAAATTATTTCAGCAACTAGTTTTACAACTCTTCGCGGTGAAACAGTGCTCATGTGTTTTTCAATTCTGCAGGTAGCACCATTAAGGTTTATACCTCTATCTTCTGCTGCAATACCCATTGTAGTTAAGTAACAAACACCAAGAGAAGTTGCAAATAAATCTGTTGGGGAAAAACTTTCACCTTTCCCGCGGTTATCAACCGGTGCATCTGTTTCAATGATTACTCCGCTGGGCGTGTGAATTGCTTTGCAATGCAGACTGCCTACGTAGGAAGTTTTAATTTCAACCATATTTCCTCCTTATACTTGGAAGATTAGTTATACAAATTTAGTTAAATATTTAACTTAAAGTTATTACAAAAATTAAAAAAAACATTTTTAAATTTATATATTTGTATTATTTGAAAAGTATATAAAAAATTTACAAATATAACAGAATTTTTCAGTATGTATGTTCATTTCTTTAGAACAATATACTTAATTCTCACCTTTAAACGGTATCAAAATTCGTTTTATATGAATTTTATGATAATTATCTTTGTTTTAAGCGAAAAAGTGAAATTATGACAGAAAATTTGAATATTGGAATTAATCCTGGTGATATAAAGGGAAAAAAAGTAATCGTAATTATATTCGGAACTCGGCCGGAGATTATCAAACTGTTTGTCCTCTACCGCATACTCAAAAGATCTGAAGAATTCTATCCTGTTTTATATAATACAGCACAACAGAAAATATCAGGAGATATACTTACAAAAATAGGCATACACCCGGATATTACTGCAACAGAAAAGCCAAACAGGTCTAGTGACCTAAATGAGCTTATAGCTCATTTATTAAATGACTTCAATGAAAAGTTTAATGAAAAATCACAGATAAAGAAATCTGATCTAGATGGAATTATAGTACAGGGCGATACTGCAAGCGCATTTACGGGAGCTTTGTGGGGATTTTTGAATCAAATACCGGTATTTCATGCAGAGGCAGGTTTACGAACTTATGATAAACTGAATCCTTTTCCAGAAGAATTTATGCGTGAAGCAGTTGCAAGAATGACAACTATTCATTTTGCACCGAAGGGTATTAACAGAGATAATCTAATTAGTGAAGGAATTAAATCTGATAATATTTTTGTAATTGGTAATACAATAAATGACGCAATATTTACACTTATAAAAGAAAAGAAGGTAAAAGAGCCGAATGAAAAAAATTATATATTATCCACATTTCACAGGCGTGAAAACTGGGGACATGTAACTGATTATGCCAAGATACTTAATACTTTAATGAACGAGGTGAATGGATACAGCGAAATTCTTCATTTAATGCATCCAAATCCATTGATACAGCGCAGTTTTGATGAAGTTATGGATGGAAATGCACATGCTAAACTTAAAATAATGAATCCGATACATGATTATTTTGAAATGCTGGGATATGTTAAAAATGCAGGCTCTATTTTAACTGATTCAGGCGGGCTGCAGGAAGAATCGCTATTCTTTAATGTTCCGTGCGGTGTATTAAGAAAAACTACAGAACGCCCCGAGGTATTAAAGAAGAATGCCAAACTGCTGCCTATAGAAAAATCAGAAGTTACAAGTTTCCTAACTGATGCAATTAATTACCGCAAAGTACACCAATCCAAATATAATTATACCTACGGGTTTGGTGACTCGAGTTATCTTATTTATGAGATATTGAAAAAATTCTACGGAATTCAGACTGAATACTCATTTATTTGAATATAATTTTAACAGATTAACACAAGCTTTTTTAATATTTAATAGTTTTTAAATGTATCGAGGGAAATAATAAATAAAAAACCCGGTTTAACTCCGGGTTTTAATTTGAATAAACTTAAAAATATTTAGAAAATCCCTTAATTTAGGATTTCAAAAAATAATTTAGTTATTTTACAAGCATCATTTTCTTTGTTGCTGTAAAATCAGATGTTATAAGTTTATAAAAATATACACCGCTTGATAGTTTTGAAGCATTAAAATCAGCAGTATAATTTCCTGCAGCAAGCTCTCCGTTACTTATCATTGCAACTTCATTGCCAATCATATCGTAAACGGCAAGTTTTACATTGCCGGCTTTTGGAATGCTAAAACTTATTTTTGTTGAAGGGTTAAATGGATTTGGATAGTTTTGAGCAAGCTTATATTGTTCGGGAACTTCTGAACCATTTTGATGAATACCAGTAACATTACTTGCTACACTTAACAGATCAATTGCAATAACGGCACCATCAGTTATATTATCAGTAACCCATTCTCTAAAACCTACATAAATATTAGCACCTTCATTTAAACCAGCAACGTTACCAAGCTTGTACGCTTTACGTGTCCAGCTTGTATCACCTGCAGCAGGATATACCAGATTTGCTACTGTGTAAGAAAATGCCCCCGGAGTTGAGTTATTTGTAGTGGATATCTTAATATCTAAATTATCTGCATAGCTGTCAGTAGCCCAAGTTTTCACCCAGAATATCAATGAATCATTTAAGCTTATATTTATGATTTGAGGTGTAATTACCCACATATCATTAGCAGATGTCCCGCCGTTTGTATAGGTAGCATAAGCAATTGCATTGCCACCGCCCGGGGGGCAATCAGCTGTTACACCAGTCCAACCCGGAACAGGGGTTCCATTTGTAATTCTATCCCATCCGGTACCGCCTATAGGGTTCAATTTTGTCCATCCAGTAGGCGGAAAAGTTCCGCCTTCAAACGATTCAGGACCGAAATTAGTTAAAAATGGAACCGGTAGTTCGCCGCCAATAATGCTGTTGGGACCAATAGGGTTCCTTGATTGATTAAGTTTGTTTGTACCCTGTGAGAAAATCAGCACAGGTGCAATTAACAAAATTAGTAAAACAGTTACGATTTTTTTCATTTTGAATTTTTAAGTAGTTTATTAAATGTAATTAATTTAAAGCAATAATAACATAAAGCAATAATACTATCAACATATATAATAAACTTATAGTTAAATAATAAGTTAGCTAAAAATATTATAAATATTTAAAAAAATAGTAAAAAACACTAATTTTTGCTGAATTATTTTATTAAAATCATTTTTATTATTTCAGAGAATTTGCCAGCAATCATTCTGCAGAAATATACTCCGCTTGAAAGATATTTACCGTTAAATTCAGTTTCGTATATACCCGGTTCAAAAAAATCATTAGCTAATACTGAAACCTGTTTGCCATTCATATCAAATATCGTAATTTTTACAAAATTATTCGTTCCTGTTGAAGGAACTGAAAATATAAACTTTGTAACCGGATTAAACGGATTTGGATAATTTTGCGATAGACTGAATGAATTGGGAATTTCTGAAGAAATCTGCTGAATACCAATCACAAAGTTAATTAAAGGCAGTTCAATATACGACCTTGAATTATTATTAATATATATTTTGTTAGTTCCACCTTTTAAAGATGGTAATATAAAGGGGTTTGTTCTCAAAAAAGTATCAGTAGTATCACCATTAAAATCATATAATGGTACATTATCCAGGTTTGTGAGTTTTATTCTTATTTTGTGTCCAGCAGCAAAAAGGTGACTGTATGATTGTCCGTTAATATATTTCTGTTTAACCTGGTTTGCGGTATAATCACGGTCTGTCCAGTTTATTCTAGTTACCAGTTTTTCGTTTCCGTTAGGGGCTACATCAAAAATCTGAATATTGATCTGACACATTTCTTCGGCAGTTGATGAATAGAACAGATTTGCAAATGGCGTACCTGCAAGTGTTGCGTTTTGTAATAAAACGGGTGTATCAAAATTAACCACATTTTTTCTGAATTTAGCTTCAAATAGCGGTCCTCTGAATTCTGTATTCACAAGGTAGTTCATAGATACATTTGGGTCAAGAATATCATTATTATATGCAATTTCATTAAAATTGCCGGTATATCCGTAAACCTGCAAAGTGTTACCCGGGTGGAAATACAATTTGATATTTTCAGTGCCTGCTGGTGGCCAGGTTGGCGAAAAATTTCTTTGCCACTCCCACTTGCTTTCACTAACAGGGAATTTGCTTGAAACATACGTAAATTTGGTTGAAGCATCCATTACACCGTTTTGAATACCATCAATATGGTATTCAAGCCAGTCGTTTAAAACTTCATCTTTGTAATCTTCTTCTTCCTGAATATAATCACTGCCGTGACCATCCATAGCACCAAAATACATTTTTATATTATTATAAGGAAGAATATATGCACTTTGTATCATTCCGTAAGTATTAAAAAATTTATCCTGCCATGCATTTTCTGTAAAAATCGGAATTTGGCAATTTTCAACCAGATTTATAAAATCTCTATTCTGCGGAAGATAATAGATAAGACTATCCCATTTTTCTTTAGTATTAGCAAGTATCCATGATCTGAATCTTGAGACTGTTGGATTATATCTCACTATAGTATTGTTATAGCTAGTTGACCAAAGCAATGTCATTTTTATTCCTCCGTTCTCAATCCAGTTAGAGCCAGCTGAAGGCGAAGCAAGATCAGTAATTAAAGTTTTTATATTTAAACCGGTGCAAACAGCCATAAACGGAACTATTCCACCCTGCGACCCACCATTCACAAAGATTTTATCATCGTTTGTGTTAGCATCATTTTTTATGTAAGTTATTAGTTGTTTAAGATCATTTGCCTCTGTTAGGCTGATAAAGTTAGACATACCTTCTGAAATGCCCTGTCCCCGCATACTGTAAACAACTGCATAATAACCTGAGTCTGCAAATTTTTCAGCAGTGGGCATTTCATAATATTTTGTTAAGCCAAAGCCATGACAAATAACAGCAACAGGATAGCCTCCGGCAGGAGGGTTATCATTTGGGATAAATTTTGAACAATCCAATCTAACACCATCTGAGAGCGTTAGCCAGAAATCAGTTTGAGTATATGAACCTGATCCTTTTGAAATTAAACAGTTTGTAAAATATAAAATACAGATTAAAATAATATATTTTTTCATTAAGAATTGGATTAATACTTTTATAGAAAGATAAGTTACAATAAAATAATTAATTCTTCAATAGTGTTAATATGGAATAATCACTGGGAAAACTATTAAAAATGTATAAATATCTTTCATTTTTAATTATATTTGTATTAATGAAACCACTAGTAATCTCAACATGGAAACATGGAATTGCAGCAAATGCAAAAGCATTTGAAATATTAAAATCAGGAGGAAACTCACTCGATGCAGTTGAACAGGGAGTAAAAGTTGCGGAAGATGATCCAAATGTATTGAGTGTCGGATACGGAGGACTTCCTGATGCAGAAGGAAGGGTTACGTTAGATGCAGCAATAATGGATTGGAAAGCAAGAATAGGTTCAGTAATATGTGTAGAGTATATCAAAAACCCTGTTTCTGTTGCAAGACTTATACTTGAAAAGACTGAACATGTTTGCCTTGCTGGTGAAGGAGCTTATAATTTTGCAATTGCAAACGGATTTCAGCCGGATATATTGCATACAGAAATTTCTTTGCAAAAATACAATGAATGGAAATCAGGAAATTATGGTAAGTCACAGGAATTTCACACAGATGATTATAAAGTAAAAAAAAGAAACATTCTGGGAATTAATGATGACGGTAATCATGATACAATAGGAATGGTTGCAATAGATAAAGAAGGTCATGTTTCTGCTGCATGTACAACAAGCGGAACAGCATGGAAGCTTCATGGCAGGGTAGGAGATTCACCGATTATCGGTGCAGGTTTATATGTTGATGGTGAGATTGGAGGAGCAGCATCAACTGGAAGAGGAGAAGAGTGCGTTAGGGCTTGCGGTAGTTTTCTTACAGTAGAAATGATGGGCAGAGGTATGACACCACAGGAAGCTTGTGAATATGCAGCAAAACGAGTTATAAAGTTAAATTTACTTTCGCATATTAACCGTGATCACAATTATCAGGTTGGGTTTATTGCTGTAAATGTTAAAGGTGAATATGGGGCAGCCAGCGTAAGATCTGGATTTGAATTTGCACTTCAAACCGATGAAGGTAATACCCTGAACAAAAGTAAATTTATTATTGATGAACATTTTATTATAGAAGATCTTTGATAATTTTTAAAAATGCATTTGTTTTAAATCTTAACCACAATCCGGAATTCGGCAGATATTCAATTCTTGTAAACGGTAATAAAATAACTGATATAGCAGACAACTCTTCTACAGGAAAAGAAAAAGTTGAAAAATGGATAGAGCAGCACATTGAAGCCGAAATTATTGATTGTACATGGAAATTAATTATGCCTCCTCTTGCAAATGCATGCCTAAGAAGTGAAGCATCGTTAATTTACTACCTTATGAAAAGAAGAAATTATGAAAAAGCAGAAGAGGATTTGTGTACAGAACTCATTTTCAATTATCTGTATCAGGAAATACCAGGGAACACCTTAACAGAAGACCTCCAGAATATTTATGATTATTCTTTCATAAAAAGTGCAAAATCAGGGACAGGTTATATAAATGAATTTTCTCTTCGCAAAGATATAATTCATTTACATCCTATTACAAACGCAATAAGAAATACCGGTCAGAGTATTATTGTAAGCTACCCTATAAAACAGGATCCTTCAGTAATTAGAGATTATAAATATCTCAATCCGGCAGTATACGTTACACAAGAAAACCTTTTAACAGTATTTGATATTTCCGGAATTACAGAACTTCGCAATCATAATATACGGAAGCTTTTTCTTGAAGTTGCAGTAAATAAAAATGTAACTGAAAATTTCAAGCAGTCATTTCATAAATCAGTAATAGCATTATTTGATGAATATGGATTAATTGACGAAAATACTTCTCTAATTAACCCTATATATCTTGATTACAGCGATCTTAAAATTATCACTGAAAAAAAAGCAAGCATAATTATAACACCTAGTGATCTAAACTTTTTTGCTTCAAGGTATTTTCCAATAGATGATTACATAAGTCATGGTATAAAATATTCAATTGCAACCGGCTGGCTTGGAAATGATCTTCTGAGTGAAATGAGAATTTTCAGAAATAAACACCAAGAGCTTGAACTTTCAAATATAGATTTATTGAGATCTATTACAGTTGTACCGCATAAATTATATTTTGAAAATGAATCTGCTAACAGCAGCTATTTGGCAGAAGTAAATAAACCTGCAACATTTGCAATTGCAGATCTTTCTGATGTTAGGTTTCAGTATTTTCCGGAAGATAATGATATTGATAGAGTATGCGATTTTCTTTCGGATAATTTGACTTCTTATAATTTTACATCTTTGGTAATAAATGGTGAGTTTAGAATACGTGATAATAAAATTGATGGTGAAGATGAAGCCGAGATAGTTAAAAGAATTAATGATACACGAGGAAGACTGTATGAAATAGGTAAATATGAGGATTTGAAGAAAAAGAAAAATGCCAGAGAAAAAAATGACAAACTAGATTTATCTCATAGAACAGAAGATGAAATAAAGTTATTTTCCGAACCAGAATCAGAGGTATCAGCTGATGATAACACAGAGGAATTCAGGATAAAGACGAAAATTCCGGTTTTAAAACAGAAAAATATACCGGGACAAAGAAATCTTTTTGAGGAGTTTGAACATACAAGTTTAGTTCAACAGGAAGATGAACTAGATGCCCCGAAACTTAATCTACTTGATGCTGATCCTGATTCCAGCAAAACAGTTGAAGAAGATTTTATTCAATCAAAAGCTGTGGATGAAACAATCATTAAAAGATTAAGCAGCACCTCGAAAAAGTCTGAAAAAACCGTAAAACCAGAAAATATTGAAAGTAAAATAGAACTTCCTAAAAACGTGAAATTAAAATTTGGAGATGATTAAAAAATAGCGGGCAGAGTTTTATGTATAAAAAACTGACATGGATTCTTGCTGTAATTTTGTTTATTCTTGTTTTAGACAGAGTTTATTTTACCTCCAGCGATATTAGATTTATACTTACCCCAGAGTTTCTTAATGCACGTGCCAACTCAGAGCTTAAGATCAATATCTTCAGAGTAAATATTCTAGGATTAAAAGTACCGTTCAGTAAAATTGATGCCAGATTTTCAATTGAGGAAGGAGCTAATTTGATAGAGATTACAGATGATGATAATTCACACGGAGAGATAAAAGTAAGAAGTAAAGGGATTGAAGGAGAAGCTGTAATAGGAGTTTATTCTTTAAGATCTGGATTACTAATAAAAAAATTACTGATAAAAATACTACCGCGGGATTATACGCAAAATAATTTTAGAAAATGATATTTAATCAATTTTAGTTTTAGGTGTATTTGCAGAGAAATAGAATTTATAAAACACAGTTTCTAAGATAGTCAGCAGCCCCAAAGAAAATGCAGCTTTTGTAAGCACTCTTGAAATTCCTTCTTCGGGGATAAAAAACCCCGTTACAAATGCAGAAAAAGTCCACCCTACAGTAAAAATAATTATTACAAATATTGTACTTAAAAATGCACTTACTTTATTTTGCTCAACATAATTTTTAACAAAAATATAAACAAAAAATACTGCATGTGCATAAAATAATATTACTTCTATCATTGTTTGGTTTTATTTCTAATAAGCAGCTTTTGAAAAGAACATCTCTTTAATTGTTTTAATGATAATTTTAAGATCAAAGATTATTGACCAATGTTCAATATAATATATATCGTATTCTATTCTTTTTTCAATTGAAGTATCACTACCTCGTAAACCATTGACCTGTGCCCAGCCGGTGATTCCGCATTTTACTCTGTGTCTTTCAAGATATTTTGGTATTTTATTTTTGAAAAGATTAATAAAATATTCTCTTTCAGGTCTTGGTCCGACAATACTCATATCACCTTTGAGAACATTTATAAACTGCGGAAGTTCATCTAAGGAATATTTTCTTAAAATTTCACCTATTGGCGTATATCTTGAATCACCTTTTTTAACATATACAGCTCCGGTTTTTTGTTCTGCATCTGTAATCATAGAACGGAATTTTATCATATTAAATTTTTTCCCCGTCATGCTAAGCCGCTCTTGACTGTAAAATACAGGACCCTTTGAAGTTAGTTTAACCAAAATTGCTAAAATAATAAATAACGGGCTTGTAATAAGCAGTATTGCAACTGCGAAAATAAAATCAAAAGCTCTCTTTAAAATCCTGTTCCAGATATTCATTGGTATGCTCTTAATTTTAAGGAACGGAATTCCGTCTATTTCTTGTACTCTAACTGATGAAGTTATTACTTCAAGAAAGTCGGGTACCATTAAGAACTCAACATTTTCACCTTCGCACATTTTCATTAATTCATAAAGTTTATCGTGATCAGCGGATGGTATGGCAACAAGCACTGTTTCGGCATTTGTTTTTTGTACAAGCATTGCCAGCTCATTATATGTTCCAAGCTTAAGTTTATCCGGTAAAAAATTATTGTTTGTGTCAGAATCATCAACAAAACCTATTATATTAAACCCTGCATATTTGTGCGGGTCAAGTTTATTGTAAATATCAAATGCACTTTGATTATTACCTGCTATAATTGTATCTTTTAATCCCTTACCTTTGTTATAAAGGGTTTTTTCGTATTTAAGAACAATATATCTGCCAATAGTTATTAGAATTATAGATATGAACCAGGTTAAAACAAGTACTACCCTTGAATATGGAAATGTTCTGTAAAAAAAGATCAATCCAAACGAAAAGATAATTCCGAAAGTTACAAGTCTGCCGATTAAAAAGAATTCATCAAATATGAACACTATTCTTTTTGTCCTGAACATTTTTCTGGACTGAAAAATAAGCAGCCAAATAGGTATTATAAAAATATACAGTTGAATATAACCTGAAAGGGGAGGAATAATTCCATTAAAAGGGAATAACTTAACAAAAGGATCAAAGAAAAATCTAATCCAGTAAGCAGCCAAAAATGCGCATAATACGGCTGCTGAATCCGAAAGGATGTTCAACAAAGGTACTAAAAAATCAATTCTTTGTGATTTTTTATTAAATTTTTGCTCAATATAGTTCATTTTCAATTCAAATATATAAATTCAAAACTTTATAATATATGATGAAAAACCCAATTTCTTTCATAATTTTATATATATTTTAATGTATAGAATATTAATAATTTTTATGATTATATTTGAAAAATTTTTATTTTTGCATAAAAAAATCAATAATTTTTGAAACATTTTGCATTTGTAATTGTATAAGGTATATTAATCAACAAATATATAAATAAGAAAAAAGAAAGGGTCAAAATGACTAAATTTAAATTGTTTTTAGGGGTATTTGCTTTACTTTTTGTTTTAGGGTTAACATCAAATGTAAAAGCACAGAATGGTCCGGTACTATATTTCTGTGAAAAATACAACTCATCTGGCGAACAATCAATCAGTGATAGATTTTATACAGGTCCGGTTACAGTTATGGTAAAATGTGATTATGCATTAAACTTAACTGATTGTGCCATTCAGTTTGACAAGTATAATGGTTACAGTTTTGACTATTACAAAAAAGTTAATTTTGATGTCTCTTCAGAAATGAAATATATATATTTTACTTCTGACGATCTTAGAGTTGACTCGCCTGGAATTTACAGATGTTTTTTACTTGACTCAAAGAAAAACACTGTAGCAAGCGCACTTATTGAATTTATAAGATAAACACACCACAATTTAAAAGTTTAAAGGGAAGTCTATTGGCTTCCCTTTTTTATTGTACATTTATTAATATTTGATATAAAAGTAATAGATTAATTTTGTTTGATGGAATTATGCAATTTTAATTAATTCTGAAGATTCCTTATAATATTTTAAGAAGTGTTCTTTTATAGTTTCGTTATGATAGCTTCGGAGCTGAGGATCTTCATCAATAACTTTAAACGCAGATTCACGTGCCTTAATGAGAAGATCGCCATCAGTTGCTAAATCAGCAGCTGTGAATTTAAGTTCACCGGATTGCCTTGTTCCGAGTAATTCACCAGGTCCCCTAAGTTTCAGGTCAGTTTCTGAAATTTTAAAACCATCATTAGTTTCAGTCATTATCTTTAATCTTTCATAAGAAATATCATTGGTTTTATCAGCCATTAAAATACAATATGATTGCTCAGCACCTCTTCCAACTCTGCCGCGAAGCTGGTGAAGCTGAGAAAGACCGAACCTTTGTGCTTCTTCAATTACCATAATTGAAGCGTTTGGAATATCAATTCCTACTTCAATAACAGTTGTTGAAACAAGTATATTTATTTTTTTATTTTTAAAATCTTCAATTGTATTATTTATTTCTTTCCAGGGCATTTTTCCATGTACAAGTCCAATAGAAAATTCGGGGAAAATATCATTTTTCAATATTTCATAATGTATTACGGCTGATTTTAGGTCAAGTTTTTCTGATTCATTAATGATAGGATAAACTATATATATCTGTCTGCCTGCATTAATTTCCTTCCGGATAAAATCATATATTTTCAATCTTTCGGTTTCTCCCCGCAATGCTGTTTTTATACTCTTCCTGTTTTTTGGCAGTTCATCAATAATTGAAATATCAAGATCGCCAAAGACTGTTAAAGAAAGTGTTCTTGGAATTGGGGTTGCTGTCATTACAAGAACATCGGGATTGGTTCCTTTTGAACGGAGCATTGCACGCTGAATTACACCAAATTTATGCTGTTCATCAATAACAGTAAATCCCAAATTATTAAATACAACATTATCCTGTATTAATGCATGTGTTCCAACAACAACTGATGCATTACCGGTTTTTACCTTAGTTAGATTCTCTTCTTTTTCTTTTTTCCTTTGGCTTCCTGTTAATAAAACAGCATTTATGCCGAGCTTGTTAATGTAATAAGAAAGAGTTTTGAAGTGCTGCTCTGCAAGAATTTCTGTTGGAGCCATAAATGCAGTTTGATAACCGTTTTCAATAGCTACAAGAATACAAAATACTGCCACTATTGTTTTCCCGCTGCCTACATCACCCTGTAATAACCTGTTCATTGGTTTTGTTGATCGCATATCGGAGATAATTTCTTTAATAACGCGTTTTTGAGCGGAAGTAAGCTCAAATCCAAGATGTTCATTAAAAAGTTTTTCAAAGTTCTCTCCAATCTTTTCAAAATGGATGCCATTTTCTGTTTCGGAATATGCTTTTTTGCGAAGTGCAATAACAAGCTGGAGATAGAAAAGCTCTTCAAATGCCAGAGTTTGCCTAACTTTTTCAACTTCTGCTTCCGAAGAGGGATAATGCATTTTAAGCAACGCTGTTTTGTGGTCAAGAAGGTCGTTAGCAATTCTGACGGGCTCGGTTAATACTTCAAATATATTTTCTGCTTCAGATTTTAATGCATTAAAAATAATTTTAGTTAAAGTAAGCGGTTTTACCCATGTTTTTTTTAACTCCTCAGAAAGAATATAAACAGGTATAAGAGGATATTTAAGCATATCGTCATCAGTTACCTCAAATTTTTTATGATCTCTAATATCAAGCATTACTGATTTGTTATATGTGTTATAAGTAGTTTTACCCCAAAAGATATATTCATCACCAATTTTAAACTGTTTTTCACGGTAAAATGTATTACCCCACATAAGTGATTCAATGCTTGCTGTACCATCTGAAATTATAATTCTGGTTGGTTGTTTAGGTTTAAAAGGTAAATATTTATCAATAACCTTACCTTTAAATATAACATTTATATCATGATTTTTTGCAAGACTCCTTATATTTGTTTTTAACAGATACATTCTTGGGTAAACTGTCAATAAATCTTCAGAATACTTTAAACCAAGTTTATTAAAAGCTTCGGCTCGTTTTGGTCCAACCCCTTTTATATAAGCAATTTCTGTTTTTGCTGAATTCTTTTGATACAAATGAATGGTATTTTTACAAATATAGTAAAATCACTCTAAACTTTCTTTAATTTATTGTGTATAGCGCAAAAATTACGGTGATTTATTATACATACAACTATATTTTTATTTTTGTTATTTTTACAAATATATGAAGAAAAATAACTTTGCATTGATTGGGGCAGCGGGTTACATAGCACCCAGACATTTAAGAGCTATCAAAGAAAATGATCAAAATCTTTCCGCAATTCTTGATCCCAATGATTCTGTTGGCATAATTGACAGCTATTTTCCGGAAGCATCATATTTTAAGGAATATGAAAGATTTGACAGACACTGCGAAATGCTTCGCCGGGCAGGAGAAAAGGACCGCATACATTATGTAAGTATATGCTCACCAAATTATCTGCATGATGCTCACATTAGATTTGCGCTAAGGGCAGATGCAAATGCAATTTGCGAAAAACCATTGGTTCTAAATCCCTGGAACGCAGATGCATTAAGCTTGCTGGAGGATGAAACAGGAAGAAAAATATATACAATATTACAGTTAAGGCATCATCCGGCAATTATAGGATTAAAGACAAAGATTAAGAATTCCCCAAAAAATAAAAAACACGATATAATTTTAACGTATATTACCCCGCGCGGTAAATGGTATCATTTTTCATGGAAAGGTAATATTGTTAAATCAGGAGGTGTAGCTACAAACATTGGAGTTCATTTTTTTGATATGCTTACATGGATATTTGGAAACACAAAAAGCAGTGTTTTGCACTACTCTACTGATGAAAAAGCAAGCGGGCTGTTAGAGCTAGAAAATGCAAACGTTAAGTGGTTTCTTTCACTTGATAAAAATGACCTTTCAGCCGGAGATAAAACTTATCGGTCAATTTCAATTGACGGAGAAGAAATTGAATTTTCAGAAGGATTTACGGATCTTCATACAATAAGCTATAAGGAAATACTTGAAGGGCGGGGCTACGGTGTTGAAGATGCAAAATCTTCAGTTGAAACTGTTTATGAAATTAGAAACTCAATTCCTGCCGGACTGAAAGGAGAATATCATCCCTTATTAAAAAAAATAAAGCTTTAGTTTAATACGATTTTTAATTTAGAGAATTTTAAAGATTTCAAATGTTCTAAAATAAAACATTCCGTTTGCAGGATAAATATTGATTTACAAGAATATTTTTTGATGGTCTAAATTAAACAGCAAATTCTTTTAGCAGCAATACATAATATTAACTAATCTTAAACCACAACATGAAACTTATACCTCTCAGAGATTTTTTCAAAAATTCAGAAAGATCTAATTACCGGATTTCACAAGACGGAAAATATATTTCATATCTTGCTCCTTATAATAACAGGATGAATATTTATGTACAAAAAACAAACAGCCCTGACTCAAAACGCGTGACGGATGTTACAGACAGAGATATTGCAGGTTATATTTGGGGCAATAAAGATATAATAATATATATTAAAGATAACGGGGGCGATGAAAACTATCACTTTTATTCAGTAAATATAAATACAGGAAATCTGAAAGAACTTACTCCATTTGAAGGGGTTAGGGTAAACTTAGTAGATGAACTGGAAGAAATAGATGGTGAAATTCTTGTTGAGATGAACAGAAATGACCCGCAGGTGTTTGATGTGTACAGACTTAATATAATTACAGGAGAGTTAAAACTTGAAGTAAAAAATCCCGGGAATATTTCCAGATGGATAACTGATCATAAAGGAAATATTAAAGCAGCAATTACAACAGATGGAGTAAATACAAGCTTATTATACCGGGAAAACAATAATGATGAATTTGTTGTAAAGCTTACTACCAATTTTAAAGAAACATTAAGTCCTTTATTTTTTACTTTTGATAATGAAAATATCTATGCACTTTCAAACATTGGCAGAGATAAAAATGCAGTAGTAAAATTTGATATTAAAAATTCCAAAGAGTTTGAAGTATTATATGAAAACCCTGATGTTGATGCATCAAATCTAGTTTTTTCAAAAAAACGGAAAGTATTAACAGCTATAACATATTACACTTGGAAACTTGAAAGAATATTTTTAGATAAAGAAATAGAAAATATATTCCGAAGATTAGAAAAAGAGTTGAAGGGATACGAAATAATAATATCAGATATGGATGATGAAGAAAATAAATATATAGTCAGAACATTTAGCGACCGCACACTTGGTGCATATTATCTGTATGATAAACAAACAGATAAATTAAACAAAATTGCAGATGACAGTCCCTGGCTGAATGAAAACGAAATGGCGGAAGTAAAGCCAATAAGTTATCTTTCAAGAGATGAACTGACAATAAACGGATATTTAACACTTCCATTAAATAAAGAACACAAAAATCTGCCGGTAGTTGTAAATGTCCATGGCGGTCCGTGGGCAAGAGATTATTGGGGCTTTAACCCCGAGGTTCAGTTTCTTGCTAACCGTGGTTATGCAGTTCTTCAGATGAACTTTCGGGGGTCAATAGGATTTGGCAGAAAATTCTGGGAAGCATCATTTAAGCAATGGGGTAAAACAATGCAGGATGATATTTCAGATGGTGTAAAATGGCTTATTGAGCAGGGTATTGCTGACCCTAAAAGAATTGCAATATACGGCGGAAGCTATGGCGGATATGCAGTACTTGCTGGTCTTGCTTTTTCTCCTGAATTATATGCAGCTGGAGTTGATTATGTGGGTGTATCTAATTTATTCACATTTATGAAATCTATTCCGGCATACTGGAAACCTTATCTTGAAATAATGTATGCTATGGTAGGTGATCCGGAAAAGGATAAAGAGCTTATGCAGGCAGCTTCACCTGTATTTCATGTTGATAAAATAAAAGCTCCGCTTTTTATTGCACAGGGCAGAAAAGACCCACGTGTAAATGTAAATGAATCTGATCAAATGGTAGAAGCACTTAAAAAAAGAGGAATTGATGTACCTTACATGGTAAAAGATAACGAAGGGCATGGTTTTCATAACGAAGAGAATAAATTTGATTTTTATGAGGCAATGGAAGAATTCCTGAAGAAACATCTTAAAAACTATTTGAATTAATATAATATAAAATTGCAGAGAAGAATAATTATTAGCATAATTTTTAAATAGTTCATTTGAAAAACTTTCTTATTTACCGATCTTCAGCAGGTTCAGGCAAAACTTATACGCTGGTTAAAGAGTATCTTAAATTAGTACTTAAAGAACCTGAAAATTTTAAATCTGTACTTGCAGTTACCTTTACAAATAAATCAGCAGCTGAAATGAAAAACCGGATTGTAGAAGCATTAATAGCTTTGGCAGAGGGGAAGGATGAAAAGCTTAAACACGAGCTAATTAAAGAAGGTATTGCAATAAATATTGAACTTGCTGCTTCACAAGTATTGCAGAATATTCTTCACAGGTACTCTTATTTTTCAGTTTCAACAATAGACAGTTTTTTTCATAAGATTTTACGCTCTTTTGCCCGTGAGCTAAAGCTGCAGATTGGGTATAACATAGAGCTTGAGCAGAAAGAAATACTTGATAAAATTACCGATAAACTGCTTGATGATGCGGGAAACGATAGGGAGCTTACTGAGTATATAGAAAATTACATATACTATAGTATAGATGATGAAACAGGGTGGAATATAGATAAAAAAATAAAAGACATTGCGCAGGAGATATTTAACGAAAGATTTTGGATTAAAAGCGGAACAGAAAATGAACTATTAAACAACAGGCAAAAGTTAAAGGAATTTATTAATAAACTCTTTGCAATAAAAAATGATTTTGTGGAGACAATGCTGAAGATAAATAATGAAACCTTAAAAATTTTACAACACTCAGGACTTACTGCAGATGATTTTCCGCATAAGAAGCAGGGATACATCAATTATTTACTTAAAAATATTATAAATGATAAATATGAACCAGGGAAAAGAGTAAGGATTGCAATTGAAAATATCAATAATATGTTCATAAAATCATCTAAACCGCAGGTTAAAAAAGCTGCAGAGGGTGGTTTATATACTTTGCTTTGTAATGCTGTAGAAAATTATGATAAAAATATTGAGAAATATAATTCAGCCAGTGAACTAATAAAAACAATATATGTAACCGGAATATTTAAAGATCTGATTGATAAATTAAAAACTTACAGAGATGAAAATAAAACATTACTTATTTCTGATGTTAATAATTTATTGGTTAGTGTAATTTCAGATGAAAGCAGTCCGTTTGTTTATGAAAAAACAGGTAGTTATTTTAAGAATTTTCTTATTGATGAATTTCAGGATACTTCAACCTTCCAATGGCGTAACTTTAAACCTCTTATAGAAAACGCTTTAAGTGAAAATAATGCTTCAATAATTGTAGGTGATATAAAGCAATCAGTTTATCGCTGGAGAAACGGAAACATGAAACTGCTGCTTGAGGATGTTAAAAATGATCTTGAAGCTTTTAGAAGTGATATTGAAGAAAAAGTTCTTACCAAAAATTACCGCAGTAGCCATGAAATTATAAATTTTAACAATAGCTTTTTTAACAGCGCAGCAAAAGAAGCTGCCAAATGGGTTTCAGAAGATAAAGGCGAAGTTATTGAACAGGTCTATTCCGATACTTTTCAAAAACCCGGGAAGGATATTAAAGAAGGATATATTAAAATAAAATATTTTGATAAAGCTGATGACTATGAAAATACTCCTCGCGATCAATCTTTAAAAGAAACAATTAATGAAATACAAAATCTTCTTAAAATTGGTTATAGCCAGAAAGATTTCCTGATTCTTGTAAGAAATAAAATAGATGCTAAGGAAGCAGCAAAAGCATTACTCAATGAAAAAAATCTTAAGATTGTATCAAGTGACTCGCTTCTTTTAACAAATTCACCCAAAGTTAGTTTACTTATCAATTTATTTAAATTTATTGCTGATAAAACAAATTTATTGGCATATACAGAAATTTTATTTAATTATTTAATTTACATAAAAGATGAGAAAACAGACCTTAACGAAATCTTTACAGATCATTTAAAGAAAAAGAGTTCGCTTTTCAGCAAAGTTCTTCCTGCAGGTTTTTTTGAAAATGAAAGCTCAGTAATAAATGCCAAATTATTAAAACTTCCTCTATATGAACTTGCAGAAGAGATGATTAGTATTTTTGAACTAAACAACGGATCTGATGCATACTTACTCAGATTTCTTGATCTTTTAAAAGAATATTCAGAAAAATTTAATTCAGGTATATACGGATTTGTTAAGTGGTGGGATGAAAATAAATCTAAATCATCTATTGTAATTTCAGAAGATGAAGATGCGGTAAGGATTATGACAATTCACAAAGCTAAAGGTTTACAGTCACCGGTTGTGTTTATGCCATTTACCAATTGGCAAATTGAACTTAAATCAGGGAGAGATATGTTTTGGGCATCTGCAAAGGAACCACCATTTGATTCATCACCTTCATTTTTTTTAAATGCAAATAAAGCATTGGAAAATTCGTATTTTAGCGAAGATTATAATGTGGAAAAAACGCTCACACTGCTGGATAATCTTAATTTATTGTATGTAGCATTTACAAGAGCTGAAGAAAGATTGTATGTGAATATTCCGGAGAGTTCACATTCAATTAAAAGGTGCGGAGATTTGATTAAAGACACATTGTTAAAAAATCCTGAGTTATCACAAAAATTTAATCAGGAATCAAAAAGCTATATTGCCGGTAACCATAATTTTAAACATTTAGATAATAAACCAAACACAGAGAACGATAATATAATCAATGATGAAGATAAACTAAAAGCTTATGCCGTTGAACAATTTTATTCAGGAAATCTACTGGAAGATATATTGTTAAAGCCGGAACGGGAATTTAATAGTTATGAAAAAATTAATGAAATTGAAAAGTTCAGAAACAGGGGTATAATTTTACATCGCGGGTTATCTTGCATAAAGACATCAGATGATTTAGAAATAAGAAATGCTTCCCGCAGACTTGCAATTGAAGGATTGATAACATTTGATATAGTGATTGAAACAGAAACTGAATTAAAAGAAATTCTTTCTAACGAACTTGTAAAGGAATGGTTTAAACCAAACCTTAAAATTATGAATGAGCATGAAATAATTTTGCCTGATGGCAGAATATACAGACCCGATAGAGTAATTTTTAATAAAGATAAAGTGATAATAGTTGATTATAAAACCGGCAACAAGAAACCTGAACATAAAAAACAATTGAAAGAATATACAGAAATAATAAAACAGATGGGATTTAAAGAAACTGAGAGCTATATTTTTTATCTTACTGAAAGAAAAGTTGAAAATGTCTGAAGAAAAATACAAAATTACAAAACCATTTCTGGAAAAGCTTGCTGAAGAACTTTTAAAAAAATTTGGAAATGATATTTCAGGTATGCAGGTTGTTTTTCCATCTAGAAGAGCAGGTATATATTTTAAAAAATATCTTTCTAAAAATATTTCTTTACCGTTGTGGGTTCCCGTTACGAGCGGAATTGCTGATTTTATAAGTGATAATACCGATAATCAGATTGCCGATGAACTAATTTTAATTTTTGAACTGTATAAAATATATGCTAAATATGCTGATGATGTAACATTTGATAAATTTTACCCTTGGGGAGAGATTATATTAAGAGATTTTGATGAAATTGATAAAAATCTGGTGGATGCAACTTATCTATTCAGGATTTTAAGAGAGCATAAGCAAATTGAAGCTGATTTTGAACTGATAGTTTCAGATATAGAAGGATTTTACAGATTCTGGAATACATTTTCAGGCAGGGATATTACAAATCTGCAGGAAGAGTTTATTAAAACATGGGAAATTTTAGGTAAAGTTTACCATGAATTCAGGAAAACAATGAAGAGTAAAAATATTTGCAATGAAGGAATGGCTTACCGTAGGTTATATGAAAAAGTAAAGACTGGTGATTTTAATAATAAATTTTCAAAAGTAATTT